>SAMEA104315423__coassemble_6695_pt1 | contig 3425 bp, 2 predicted proteins | sample SAMEA104315423__metabat2_low_PE_037 | metagenome-assembled genome bin SAMEA104315423 (sample SAMEA104315423) | gut metagenome | biome: Monkey gut; feature: monkey-associated habitat; material: faeces | place: China | collected 2013 | reverse complement strand
CACTCGTACCACGCAAAGGGCTGACGCAAAACGCGTCAGCCCTTTTAGTTTGCAGTATTGCTATTTATTTTTTTACAAATAAACCAAAAACTTTTAGAAAAAAGATGTGCATGATACTAAAAAACTTCATGCACATCTTTTTTTATATCAGCACTGCCGCCTGTTTTTTCTTAGGCGGTTCTTTTTCCGGCCGCTTTGGTGCCTTGGTATGAGGCCATGGACTTCCGCCTGCACGAATAATACGCAATTCTTCCAACGTTAAAATTTCGCCAGTCTTACCTTAGAATGATTTACTTGTGCCATACCACACACCCGCCTTTCCAATTTATGCTCCGAAACTGGGACCTGTTGGCGTAGCGTCAATGCCGGAAACCATATTATATGCCTATTTCTTTCCACAATTCAGCAACAGGACGGCTTTTCATTCTGTCTTTTACGTAGTCTTGATAGGCTTCTTCCCCAATAGCACTGTCATATTCTTCCTCTATCTGTTCAAACAATGTCCGTGTAAAGGCTTCTTCCAGTGTCATCGAATGTTTCTTTGCCCAGCTGTCTGCCAGTCGATATTCTTCATCTGTTAACTGAATAGAAACTGTCATCGTTTTTCACCTCTTTTTTAGTATACTACATATGACGAGCGTTTCTCTATACCCTGATATATGAAATTGGCTGATACCTCCTGTTCGACGGCTGTATCGTTTTGTATGTTGGCTTTGGGAGCAACGATTGCGATATATAATTAATGTTTTATATACAAGAAAAAGACCACCCATGACGAGTGGTCTTTTTGATATATTTGATTCTAAACCTGTTAAAGGGAGAGGTTAGAAGCAAATCGAGTAAAATTAGAATGCGAATACGAACTGAGCTTTTGTCTGTTCTTCAGGATCTGGTTTATTACCGTCTTTCGTGCTTGTAGCGAAGGACTGCATTACCTGGAACTGTGCATTTTTAGCGAAGGTGTAATCAACACCAGCGCCCCAAGATTCGATGTTATCCATCTGACCGAATCTCCAGGAGTTTGTAGAACCGCCGAGGAATGCGCCATCTTCCGCATTGAGGTATTCAACCCAAACGTCCCAAGATTTCGGAGCTGCCATGGAAGCTTTGCCGTATGTCAATTTGCCGATCCAAACATTAGCGCTATCATCTTTTGTAACATCCGTTTTAGTATTCAAATTGATATGTTCATAGTTAGCAAGGGCATTCCATTTGGAACCGAAGTTGTAAGATACATATGCACCCCAGAGGTCATCAGCATCGCCACTAGCTAAGCTGCTATCAGCATTGTTAAAGGAGTTGTAGTAAACACCTGCAGCAGAACCATTACCGAAGAAGCCTTCTAATTCGCCATAGCCAGTCTTTGCAGATAAGATACCATCATAGTCCCCTTCTTTAAATTTACCATAGCCAGCAGTTGCAGCGAAATGACCATTGTTGTATTTCAACTGTGCGCCGTCGAAGGTATCACCGTAGTTATAGCCATAAGCATTGCCCAATACATACTGGTAACGGCCTACTGTAGCGTTCCAGTTCGGAGCAAAGTTGGTGCTGACATTGGCAATATCTGTGTAATTGTCATCATGTTTATCGCCTGCTGTGCCATCTTGTGCTTTGTCGTTATCTGCAAAGCTATGGTTGTTTGTGCTGAAGCCATAGTTAACAGTTGTTTTGTCGTTAACATTAGCTGTAGCACGAAGACGAATACGATAATCCCAAGAGTTATCGTTTTCTTTGGCACCATCTTGGTAACGATAACGGAGACGAGCGTCACCTGTGAGTTTTACGTTGCCAACTTTGTTTTCGAGGTTGGATACGCGAACACCGAGGTTGTTGAGTTCGTCAGCATATTCATCAGCGAGTTTGTTGATGAGTGCGCGCTGTTCAACAGAAGCTTTGTCCATGTGAGCCATAGCTTTGGCTACCATTTCAGCTGCTTCATAACGAGTGATGTTGCGTTCGCCCTGGAAGTAGGAGCCGTCAACGCCCTGGATGATACCAGCGTCAGCGAGTTCTACAACGGATTTGTATGCCCAGCTATCGGACGGTACATCAACGAATGGGTTTGCTGCGAAAGCGCATGTAGCACCTACAGCCATAGTTGCAACTAATGCTGCTAATACTTTTGATTTCATTGTGAAATTACCTCTCTTCATAAAATACTTCGAAATAGTTTTGGGTCTTGCTTCGTTACAGGCGAGAAGCCAAAGGTCATTTCACAAGGGTTCATTGGCGAGTTGTCCTAGTTTCCTCTCTTTTACTGCCTCATGTCATTTGCTTTTGCTTCTCTGATTTCAGCTGCACCTACTTTCGTACCGCAGCCTTGTGGTTATTATACACAAATTTTGACACTTTGTCAAAATTTTTAAAATTATATGCGTTTTTATGTTTTCTTTTATTCTTATTCTTCCTAGAAAACAGCGTAATTTGCGGATATTTCGGTGTGTTTTGTTGAGTGTTATTTATGCGTTTTATTTGTTTATTATGCACGTAATGGCAAAGCGGGAGGATTCCCGACACCCTCATCTATTCATTTTTTTCGTGCCGCACGTAGCGTAAAGGTGTATTCCTTTGACCCATATATCATTCTGTAAACGTGCCGTTTACATTGGCACATGTACTTTTTCTTTCTGCGCGGCCAGAATGCCGGGACGGTTCCCAACACCCTCATCCATTCATTCTTTTTCGAGCCGCCGAAAAAGAAGTCCAATATTCCAAGGGACTGTATCCCTTTTACCCATTTTTCTTGTAAACTTACTGTTTACATATGCTATGTACTTTTTCTTTCTGCGCGGCCAGAAAGAAAAGTACCAAAAAGAAAAGTACCAAAAAGAAAGAAGCCGCCGACCAGAACTCCCGCTCCCTTGCCAGCCAAAGGGCTTACTAAACGGTTGTAAGCTTGACGGGGCGGTGGAGCGCTGCGAAAGAAGTCACATTACTGCTATCAGCACAACCGTTTTTAACGTAAGCCCTTCGTCTGTCATGCTGACGCAACGGTCGCTCCCGTAATGGTCGGTGTTGTCCGTCATGCATGGCAGATTTCGCTTGGTTGCAGAGAAAACACATCGGTCAAAAAAACGTTCGCAGACATAGGCTCATCTGTGTGTAATGGTCTACGATGTATTGTCTCATCATGTACGGCAAATACAAAAGAAGCAATACATAAAAATATCGCCAGTAATATATACGCAAAGGAATAGACAGATGCGGAAGCAGAAAACTTTCCTTGCATTCTAAACCATACAAAAATAAATATGAATATGAGCCGTAATTTGTTCAGACAAAATTTCTCTGATGTTTCATAAAAACGAAGATAAATTTCTCAGCATACAGCTATCTGTAATTGCTCGTATTTACTTCCAAGCCGCCTCGTTACGGGAATGACTGGTTGTGCGGCTTTGCCGCACAATGAGAATGAATGGCAT
>SAMEA104315423__coassemble_5030_pt1 | contig 4479 bp, 3 predicted proteins | sample SAMEA104315423__metabat2_low_PE_037 | metagenome-assembled genome bin SAMEA104315423 (sample SAMEA104315423) | gut metagenome | biome: Monkey gut; feature: monkey-associated habitat; material: faeces | place: China | collected 2013 | reverse complement strand
GGCTGCTACATTCTTATTCAGCGAATATACTAAGTTGACTTCCTGCTGGTTGCCCTTCGTAACATCATGGCCATTGATATCGGTGCTCAAGCCGCTGTACTGATACTGGATGGCTGCTTTGTCGGAAACGCCATAGGTGACGCCGCCTTGGAAATTCCAGTTCGAATCAGACTTCAAGTTGCCGATTTCCGATTTGGCATTCATAGCGCCTACATCTACTTGCACTTGGCCTTCTTGGAAGGTCGTCTGCGGCGCTGCAAAGGCTGCACCGGATACACAAACCGTTAATGCTGTTAATGCTGCGAATATACTCTTTTTCATATAAATCAACCTCCCTTTAGTACTTGCCTGTCCTCTTTCTCTCTCTTGAGATTGACTACAGTATACCAGCAAAAAAGTGATTTGTCACGTTTTCCACGTTGTATATCTATGCTGTTTTACAGTTTTGTGTGCATCCATTTTGCATGCGAATTTCCCGCATATTTACTGTGTACTTTCTGTTTTTTTATATATCGAGCCCTCAGTAATTGTATTTTTACGCATATATTTATGTTTATTTATGCTCTTGTAATCAGTTAAAGGCAAAGCTGTCATACAACTGTAACAAAACCGTCTTGATTCAGAAAAAAAGAACTGCGTACCCTATGTACGAGAGTACGCAGTTCTATATCAAAAGGAAGAAACCTTAGAATGCATTGTGAGAGTATTCATAATACAAATCAGCCAATTCATCCATCTTGTCGTTCATAGCGACCATCAAATCGGATGCCGTATCATAATCGCCGGCAGCCAATGCGGATTTAATGCGGGAGAAGATGGACGGGCTCTTTTCCGTGTCACGGCCCAATTCTGTACGCAGTGCATTAATCTTAGTCCAGCGTTCTACTTCCAGCGGATTGCTGTCGCCGTCTATATGCAGCTGTTTAGCAGAAATAACTTTGGACAAGTTGTCCGGAATCGTGCGGAACTGGAGTTCCAAAGCCCAGCGGCTCAATGCGCCTTCTTTGAAGGATTCCATCAAACGTTTCTGGAATGCATCGCAGGCGAGGTCATCCAGTTTTTCCGGATAGTTGGTCAAGCCTTTGAAGTTTTCCCAAACTGTACGCGGTGCTTTGCCAAACATAGCGTCACGTTCTGCATCCGAGAACGCTTCGAATACATCGACTTCTGAACGATATGCACGGTCTTTTTCGAGGTAATCAGCAGCTTCGCCCGGTTTCTTGGACAATTCAGCCAAGAGTTCGCTTGTCGATTTACCACTGGAAAGAGCGTATTTGATGCCGTCCAAAGCGCCTAAGTAGCACATAGCAATCGTAATGTATGTGTTGGTGAACGGGTTCGGCGCACGGAGTTCAAAACGTGTTGCATTCGGGCTGGCAATATCACGAATCAAGCCGGCGAGGACAGAACGGTTACGTGTCGGCACATCCGGTGTTTCACCGCCAAGAGCCGTAACGATGCAGACAGGAGCTTCGAAGCCCGGTTTCAAGCGGTTGAGGGAGTCTGTCGTAGCAGAAACAAACGGGTTGATAACTTCGTAATGTTTCAACAGGCCCATGATAGCGCCATAGCCGATAGAGGACAAGAATTCTTTATTCATGTCATCCGGGTTGAAGAGGTTGACGAATTTGCCGTTTTTCAAGATAGCGCCAATGCCGAGATGTGTATGTTCACCGGAACCGGCAACACCATGAATCGGTTTAGCCTGGAACGTAACTTCCAAACCGTTTTCACGGAATACTTCACGAACGATGATACGAGCCTGGATTTCGTTATCTGCTGTCTGTACAGGGTCATTGGAGAATTTCCAGTCTACTTCCAACTGTTCCAAAACGAAGATTAATTTACCGGAATCATCGATTTGCGCTTTGATGCCGCCAACTTCTTTATGGCCCATTTCCGGCTGCAGACCATATTTTTCAAGACGTTCTACAGTTTGTTCCAATGCAGTCCGAACAACGCCGTGTGTACGCTGCCAGTACTGTTCCTGCATTTTCTGGGATGCAGAAAGAAGACGTGTTTCTACGTCCTGGCTCGGTGTCTTAACCCAGAATTCCAATTCCGTAGCTGTCGTGAAGACGATTTTTTCAATGTCTTCCGGATCGACGGACAAGCCTTTGATACCGTATTTTTTAACTAATGCTAAAATCTGTTCGCCTACATAATCCGTCGTGTTGCGCAAAATGGAACGGGAATCAATAAAGCCTGTTGCATGGCGCAGGAAACTAGGAATACGCAGTGTGCCTACGGGTTTGCCTGTTTCCGGATCGATGTTGCCATCATTGTAATCGACAAACCAGTTAACGCCCGGATCGGCTTTAATATCTACACGTGCGTTGGACAAGGTAGCAATGCCCGGCAGTACAACAGAAGAACCATCTGTCTGGAACGCTGTTGCGTTGAAGAATTTATCATATTCATCAAAGAATACAGAAATAGGAATTTTTTCATCTGTATCGTTGCCGGCTAAATCGACGCCAACGAGAGAAACAAATTTAATTTCCGGGTGCTGTTCCAATAAAGCGAGCACACCTTCTTTACCATATTGACCTGCAGGGATTACATAAACTAAATCATCTTTAGTCATTCTAGTTTCCTCCTTTTGGTTAAAAAAAAGACTTCGAGCCCTAGGCATATTACATCCTTAGGAATTCGAAGTCTTCTTTGACTTTGTTTTCATGACTTATTTTGTTTTTCAAATCATGATAAAATCATACAATCAATCAGTTTATTTGTCAATAGATAATCTATAGAAAATCTAAAAAAACTAATTTTTTTGTAAAATTTCTCTAACAACTTGTGAAACCAGCTTGCCGTCTGCCTTACCTTTGACCTGCGGCATGACGAGCTTCATGACATCACCCATTTTCAGGCCTGTTTTGCCGGCTACGGCAGCGGTGACAATCTGACGGACTTCATCAGCCGTCAGCTGTTTTGGCATATATTTTTCCAATACTGCCATTTCCGCTTTGACTTGTTCCACCAAATCTTCACGGCCTGCTTTTTCAAAATCGGCCAAAGATTCTTTACGTTGTTTCATTTCTTTTGCAATGACTGCTCCCACACCGGCATCGTCCAGTTCACACTTGCCATCAATTTCGGTGTTACGAATCGACGAACGAACCATGCGAATAACAGACAAGGCTGTTTTTCCGGCTTCTTTTGCCCGCATTGCATCTTTCATGTCCTGAAGCAGTTCTTCTTTAAGAGACACGGTATCACCCTTCTTACTCAACGACGATTATGCTCTGTACTTCCGTTTACGTGCTGCTTCGGATTTTTTCTTTCTCCGTACACTCGGTTTTTCGTAGTGTTCACGTTTCCGAACTTCGGAAAGAACACCTGCCTTTTGGCAAGAACGTTTGAAGCGGCGCAGTGCGCTGTCTAACGTTTCGTTTTTACCAACTCTGATTTCTGCCATCTATTATCCCTCCCTCCAAGGTATGATAGGGAGTGCTTTTATTGCACACAATGTAATTATAGCTAAAATGGTACTCTTTGTCAATCCCACCGGGCAGCCGAAACACGGTGCCGCCATCCTTTATCTGCCTGTATGACGGGATACCTATGACCGTATAAACTGGCTGAACACATAATTGCCATATGCCAGTCCCAAGTCGCTGAGACGGCATCCTGCCGCCGTTTTTTCCAGCAGTTTCTGCTGAAACAGCCGTGAAAGCACCGAGCCGAACTCTGTCTCTACAGTCGTGCCGAACTCGTTTGCAAAAGCTGCATACGAAATGCCGTCATGCATGCGCAGAGCCAAAAAGCAATAATCTTCCTTCGCCCTTTTATCATCAATGGGAACGCGCTCTGCCGTCACGCTGCTGTGGCCTGCTCTGCGTATATACATAGGGATATTAGCAATATTTGCCCAGCGCGTGCCTTGATAAAAGGAATGAGCCGATACGCCAAAACCGATATAGGGTACGTACTGCCAGTACTTGCAGTTATGCCGTGACCGTTTGCCCTGCCGGGCGTAGCTGGAAATTTCATAATGTTCATAGCCCCATTCCCGCATCGTATGATGAATATCACGGGCCATCGCTTCGACTTCCTCATCTGCCGGAAGCGATAGATCATGGTGCTGCAGCTGGGCCTGCAGCGGCGTATGTTCTTCTACAATGAGCGAATAAATCGACGCGTGGCACACGGGAAGAGAAGACAGTATCCTTAGATCCCGCTGTACCATTGCCTGGGTCTGATGGGGCAGGCCGTACATCAAATCAATGGATATATTGTCGATGCCGCCGTGCCATACGTCTTCGACGGCGCGTCTGGCTGCCGCCGCCGTATGCACTCTGCCCAAAAAGCGCAGCATGCGGTCATCAAAAGACTGGACGCCTAGACTGACACGGTTGACGCCCAGCGACGCAATCGCAGCCGCATAGGACGCATCCATGCTGTCCGGATTGGCTTCCAGCGTAATTTCCGCATTTGCCGTCAGAGAAAAGGTCTGCTGCAGCGCGTCCATGATGG
>SAMEA104315423__coassemble_4590_pt1 | contig 4908 bp, 5 predicted proteins | sample SAMEA104315423__metabat2_low_PE_037 | metagenome-assembled genome bin SAMEA104315423 (sample SAMEA104315423) | gut metagenome | biome: Monkey gut; feature: monkey-associated habitat; material: faeces | place: China | collected 2013 | reverse complement strand
AAAAACTGCCGCACTATAGTACGGCAGTCTGCGTTGCGTGAATATACTATATTAGCGAATAGATACGTCTTCCCCAGCGAGGATTTTTTTCATCGTCCGTGCCGGACACATTTTACCGCACATCGTGCAGGTACCTTCACATTCCGGTTTGCTGGATTCATAGTAACGGCGTGCTTTTTCCGGGTCAATAGACAGGGAAATCATCTTGTCAAAATCTACATCGACACGGGCTTTGCTCATAGCGTCATCCCATTCCTGTGCCCCCGGAATACCTTTTGCCAGGTCAGCAGCATGGGCAGCAATGCGGGCAGCAATAATCCCTTCTTTAACATCATCTACATCAGGAAGACGGAGATGTTCAGCCGGGGTAACATAGCAGAGGAAATCGGCACCGCAGGAACCGGCAATCGCACCGCCAATAGCACTGGTAATATGGTCATAGCCCGGTGCAATATCCGTAACCAATGGCCCTAATACATAGAACGGTGCGCCGTGGCAAAGGCGTTTTTCAATCTTCATGTTGGCAGCGATTTCTGTCAGTACCATATGGCCCGGGCCTTCAATCATGACTTGTACATTGTGTTCCCAAGCCCGTTTCGTCAATTCGCCGAGCGTAATCAATTCTTCAATCTGAGCAGCATCTGTCGAGTCATGTGTACAGCCAGGACGGCAGGCATCACCAAGGCTCAGCGTAACGTCATATTTTTCCCAAATATCCAGCATACGGTCGTACTGTTCATAGAACGGGTTTTCCTGGCTGTTCATTTCCATCCAGGCAAACAACAGCGAACCGCCGCGGGATACGACATTGGTCAGACGCGGGTTGCGTTTGATGCGTTCTGCAGTCTTGCGGTTCATGCCGCAGTGAATGGTCATGAAATCCACGCCGTCTTCTGCATGCTGTTCGACAACAGAGAAAAATTCATCAGCTGTAATATCTTTCAAGTCTTTATCCAGCATACCAACAGCATCATACATCGGAACCGTGCCAATCATAGCCGTAGACATACCTACGAGTTTGCGGCGGAATTCCCGTGTCTTGCCAAAGTTACTCAAATCCATGATAGCTTCGGCTTTCATGTTGATCGCATTCTGTACTTTTTCCAATTCTTCTTCGTGATTGTTGTGTTCCGGAGAAACGCCGAGGTTGACATTGATTTTGGTGCGGCAGTCCTGGCCGACAGCTTCCGGAGACAAGCTCGTGTGCAGTTTGTTGGCAGGAATAGCTACTTTGCCTTCTGCAATCAGCTGCATCAATTTTTCCATCGGCATTTTTTCTTTTTCTGCGACAATTTTCATCTGCGGCGTAACAATCCCCTTACGGGCAGCATCCATTTGTGTTGTGTAATCCATGAGTAAAATCCTCCTAACCATAAAAACAACATAGCAACAAAAAGAACATAAAAAAAGCTCACCCTCACAGGCAAGCTTCATGCACTGTCAGCTTCCCTACGTCGGCATTATCCGAATCAGGTAAAAAAGGGACCAGTGCCAATCCAAACACTATCTCAGCCATACAGCGCCCCTAGCTTTATATTCTCTTTATGTCCATTATAGTACATATTGCATCATAATGCAACTCATACGCCCTGTACGGAAATGGTTTAGCCGCAATCTGCACGGTACTGCACGGCTTCATCATAGGACAGGATTGCAACTGAAAACGGCAGGGACTGCAGGATATCTCGTGTCATCGCTGCTGTATCCGCCGTAGTCCGCACAAAGCCTACGCCGGCTTTGCCGTCCAGTGCCGTAACGACGCCCAAGTATTCATAGTCTTCTATAATGCGTGTGACAAACGTCATTTCACTGGGCGAAATGCGAAAATACACCCATTCCGGATCAAGCATGGCGGGCCACCTCCCGGCGCATCATGCTGTAAGGTTCCAACGGCGTATCCATATATATGCCTACCAGCTGCTGGGGATGACGTGCTGCATCCAAGTCCTGTCCGTTGTCATCGACAATTCGCTGAATCGTATGCTGAACCAATGCACCTTTAGGCTGCAAAAATTCTACGGTCTGCCCCAGTTTAAAATAATTGCGCTGTTCTATCCAAGCAATATGCCGCTCTGCATCATAAGACCGAACCATGCCGATAAATTCATGAGTCTGCGTATTGCTGGAATGGCTGTACACCTGGTCAGCTTCCGTCGGACGCGATACGGAAAAGCCGCGCGTATACGGACGATGCGAAATTTTTTCTAGTTCGGCAACCCATTCCGGCAGTACACGGAAATGCTGAGGATCTCTTTCATAGGCATCCAGTGCCTGTCTGTATACTTTAACGACTGTGGCAACATAGTGCGCGCTCTTCATCCGGCCTTCAATTTTCAAACTGCTGAGGCCTGCCTGATATAAATCAGGAATATACGGCAGCAAGCACAAATCCTTGGAATTGAAAATGTACGTTCCCCGTTCATCTTCTACGACGGGAAAATACTGTCCCGGCCGTTTTTCTTCGACGACATTGTATTTAAAGCGACAGCACTGCACGCACTGGCCGCGATTGGAATCCCGGTTCTGCGTAAAATAGTTGCTGAGAAGGCAGCGGCCTGAATAGGAAATGCACATCGCCCCATGGACAAAACCTTCCAATTCAACAGGCACTCTATCATGAATTTCTTTTATATCTTTCAGGCTCACTTCTCTGGCCATGACGACCCGTTTGGCTCCATTGTCATACCAAAACTTAGCTGACGCCCAGTTTGTCGTGTTGGCCTGCGTAGAAATATGAATCGGCAAATCCGGCACGACTTGCCGGGCAATGCTGAAAATTCCCGGGTCAGCAATTAAGATAGCATCTGCATGAATATCATACAAATACCGCAAATAATCAGGCAGTCCTTTTAAATCTGCATTGTGCGGGAAAATATTCACGGTGACGTGGACTCGTTTTCCCAACGAATGGGCATAGGCAACAGCCTCTTTTAATTCTTCTTCTGAAAAATTATCGCTGAAAGCCCGCAGCCCAAAGGATTTGCCGCCTAAATAAACGGCGTCAGCCCCATATAAAAAAGCCAATTTCATTTTATCCATATTGCCGGCCGGTGCCAGCAGTTCCATCTTTTGCATGTTCGTTTTTATCCTTTCCATCGGGAAACAGTCATGCCGTCTCCATTTTCCAAAAACACAGACTCAAATTGGGTTTTATCTTCAATCATCGCCAAAAACTCCCGCAGGCGGCTTACGGCTGTACGGTGTTTATGCGGCAGCGTCCCGTCAATATAGAGCATATCATGATAACGGATATTATCGGCTGCGATGATTGCTCCCGGAAACAGTTTCGGCATTATCTTTTGCAGCTGCCGAGAATACTGTCCCTTTGGCCCATCCAAAAAGACAAAATCCCACGGGCCATCCAACTGATCCAAAAGCCGTGTCCCGTCGCCTTCCAACAGCTCAATCTGTCGTTCATACGGCGATTGGGCAATAAATGACCGCGCAGCCAAGACCCGCTTATGATCTAGCTCCAGCGTCGTAATCGTACTCGACGCAGCCAAGCACGACGCAATACGCAATGTCGAGTAGCCAATAGCCGTGCCGATTTCCAATACATGGCTGGGCGCGGCTTGGCGCACTAAGCCGCAAAAAAGCGGCAGTTCTGCATCACGCAGTATGGGAACTTCATATTGCAGCGCATAGTCTTTCATTTTTTTCCACAAGGCATCCATCATGGCATATGCTCCTGTACGTTTTGCATATGTTCTTCATAGGTGGCGGCAAAATAATTATGCCCGTCACCGTCAGCTACAAAATACAAGTACGATGTCTGCGGAGCCTGCAAAATAGCATTCATGCAAGCCATGCCGGGATTGGCAATCGGTCCCGGCGGCAGTCCTTCATACATATATGTATTGTATGGGGAGTCGTACTGCGTTTCTGCAATACTGTACGCTGCTTTGTGCGAACCCATGGCATACGAAATACTGGCATCAGACTGCAGTTTCATATGCTGTGCCAGCCGATTGAGAAATACTGAAGAAATAAGCGGTCTGTCCTCTTCATACTTGGCTTCTTTTTCAACCAGGGAAGCCAGCGTCACAAACTGATAAATAGACATGTTTTTAGCGGCAATCTGTTGTTTCATATCCGCACTGAGATGGTCATCAAAATTTTTCAGCATCATACGGACAACATCTTCTGCCGTCGCGTCATTGGGAATAAAATACGTATCCGGAAACAAAAATCCTTCTGCCGCAAAGGTAACATCTCGATTGCCTTTCATATACGGATAAAGCAGCGATGCATCATTAGCCGCAGTCAAAAATTCATCTTCTGAAATATGTCCCATCGCAGCCACTCGTTTTGCCGTCTGCCATACTGTATATCCTTCTGGAATCACCAAGCGGGCTGCTTCTGATTCGCCACTCGTCAATTTAGCCAGCATTTGCTGCAGGCTCATAGTTGAATCAATGCTGTATTCTCCTTCTTTCAGCTGCTCTGCCTGTCCTGTCACCTGGGCTACAGCCCGAAACCATACTGGGCTGGCAATATATCCTCCATCATACATTTCTTCGGCGACATCACTAGCCGTCATATCGCTGCGGACATGGACATAGCCGCTTTTAGACGGCAAAAACAGATTCGGCGCCGTATATCCGGCAACGGCTATACCCGTCAAAACCAGTACACAAAAAACAGCTCCCCCAATAACCTTTTTCCAAAGTTCTTTACGAGCTGCCCCTTCTTGTCCCATACAGGGTTCATCATGTTGTTCATGTATCTTACTTTTATTTTTTATATCCATATGTTTATTATACCGTGCTTACTGCTTGTTTGGCAACCTTATCCCCTGGTTTAAGCCAATATGCCGTCTGCACGCTGTTCTCCCTTTAAAAGTTTCTTTGTTTGAAGAAACTGCGTCATCATGCTGCAAACGCTGTGCATAAAACTGTATAACAAAAG
>SAMEA104315423__coassemble_3600_pt1 | contig 6365 bp, 3 predicted proteins | sample SAMEA104315423__metabat2_low_PE_037 | metagenome-assembled genome bin SAMEA104315423 (sample SAMEA104315423) | gut metagenome | biome: Monkey gut; feature: monkey-associated habitat; material: faeces | place: China | collected 2013 | reverse complement strand
TGTTCTTTTTGCTGTTGACAAAGGAGGCTCTTTTTTATATTTTTTCTCCTTCTAGAGAGGGGTCTCTACGTCTTTGTATGGCTTTGTAAACGTGCCGTTTACATTGACGTATATACTTTTTCTTTCTGTGCGACCAGAACGCCGGGATGGTTCCCGACACCCTCGCATGTTCATTCTTTTTCGTGCCGCCGAAAAAGAACGAACCAAGAAAAAGGCGGCCGCCCGAAACTCCCATTCCTTTGAGAATGCCTGTCATGGCTAAATGGGCGAAACTCGCTTCGCTCAAACAAACGCCCATTTTTAACGCCATGCCATTCATTCTCATTGTGCGGCAAACCGCCCAACCAGTCATTCCCGTAACGGGGCGGCTTGGAAGCAAATGCAAACACTTACAGATAGATGTATGCTGAAAAACTACCTTCCGTTATCCTTAAATTATTGGATAAAGATATCTTGAATAAATTGTAATACATATCTCATTTATTCTTTTTGGCTTTTTTTTCGTGATCTAGAATACAGGGAGTATTCCCTGCGTCCTCGTATGTTCATTCTTTTTCGTGCCGCCGAAAAAGAATGAACCAAGAAAAAGGCGGCCGCCCGAAACTCCCATTCCTTTGAGAATGTCCGTCATTGCTAAATGGGCGAAACTCGCTTCGCTCAAACAAAACGCCCATTTTTAACGCCATGCCATCCATTCTCATTGTGCGGCAAAGCCGCCCAACCAGTCATTCCCGTAACGGGGCGGCTTGTGAGCAAATGCGAGCAATTACGGAGGAGAGTATGCTGAAAAAACATATTTAGTATTTCATCCCTTACGTATATATGTTAGCGATGTTTCTGTAGTTTTTTTATTATTGTGCATGATAAAGTGATGCTACCTAGTGCCTTAGTGTAGATGAGTCTATGTCTGATATCATTTTTTCTTGATGGTTCTGTTTTCCCGGCAACCAGGCGAAATCTACTTTAAATGACTGTCAACACCGCCCGTTACGAGCGTGCCGACCGGTCGAAGACCGGATACCGCGTTTGCCGATGACGGAAACAAGCGGCGTCTGAGCGAAGCGAATTTGCCGCGCCGTCATCGGCAAACGTAGTAAGGCTAAGTCCGTTTTGGGCGGCGACTTCTTTCTTTTTGTTATCTTTTTCTTTCTGGTCGCACAGAAAGAAAAAGTAAATAGCATATGTAAACGGCAAGTTTACTAGAAAAAATGGGTCAAAAGGACGCTTCTTTGAGATATTGTATTCTTTTTTCGGCGGCTTGAAAAAGAATAGGACAGGCTATTTTTGACTTTTGCAAAAATCCATATATACCTTGAAAAATATATCAACCTCCCTTATAATGATAGAAAAATAGCAAAAGGAGCGATAAAAAATGATAGCAGTGGTGTATAAGGGAATTGGCTGTATGGCAGTGGAAGATGTACCGACTCCTGCGATACAGGACGGGGATTTGTTGGTCAAAGTCAAAGCGTGTGCCATTTGCGGCGGCGATTTACGGACTTTTCATCATGGTCATGCGGCGATAAAACCGCCAATTATATTGGGACATGAATTTGCTGGTGAAATTGTGGCTGCAGGAAAGAAAGTACAGCAATACGCTGCAGGAGACCGCGTGATTGTGGCACCGGGAATTGGCTGCGGCCATTGTTCGTATTGTTTATCCGGCAATCAGCATCTTTGCTATCATCGGCTTACGTTGGGCCACCAATATCATGGCGGGCGGAATTTGTGCGGATTCCGGCAATTGCCGTACAAGCGGGCAATGTCAATTTGATTCCTGCCAGTGTGGATTATTTGAGCGCAACGCTGGCAGAGCCTTTGGCGTGCGTCATCAATGGGCAGGAAGCGATGCAGATTCGCTTGGGAGATACAGTAGCGGTCATTGGTGCCGGCCCTATTGGGATTATGCATGCAGAGCTGGCGCGTTCTCGTGGTGCCGGCAAAGTGTTCCTCATCAACCGCAGTATGCCGCGGTTAGACCGGGCTCGTTCGTTGGGATATGATGCGTATATTTCTTCGCAGCAGGGCGATGCAGTGCAGCAGGTATTGGAATTGACCGGCGGCATGGGAGCCAACGTCGTTATTGTTACGGCAGGCAGTGAAGCGGCCATGCAGATGGGGCTTGCTATGACCGGTAAAATGGGAAAAGTTTGCTTCTTTGCCGGTCTGCCCAAGGATAAGCCGCAGGTGACTATTGATGCCAATTTTCTTCATTACCGGCAGATTACTGTCTATGGCACGTTTTCTTCTGCGCCGCGGCATAATGCGCTGGCGATTGAAATGATTCGCAGCGGCAAATTAAATGTAGATTATCTTTTGACGCATGCCGTGTCTTTACAGCATATCAACAAAGGGTTGGAATTGGTGGAAAAACAAGCTGGCATGCGGGTTGCTGTCGTGCCGCATTGGGAAGAGGCAGCCGCTGATATTGCCAAGCATCCGCAGATGGTTATCGTCAAACAATAATAGATTTAGAAAAATAGATTCGTGCAGGCAATGACTTGACATGTACCTGTGTTTTTGGTATCATGTATAGGTCAACGGGACGTGGCGCAGCTTGGTAGCGCGCTTCCTTGGGGTGGAAGAGGTCGCGAGTTCAAATCTCGCCGTTCCGACCATGACGCTAGAGAACTCTTATTCCTTGTGAATGAGAGTTCTTTTTGACATATAGGAGGAAAGAGGGACTTGATGATGCTTATTACGATCCGTCCGGCAGGTACAGCAGATTTAGATGCCGTTGCTGCAATTGAAGACGCTTGCTTTCCCGCTGCGGAAGCAGCAACGCGGGAATCTTTAAAAGAACGATTGGCAGCTTTTCACCATTCGTTTTTGATTGCTGAAAAAGATGGGATACCGGTAGGTTTTATTAATGGCTGTGTTACGGCACAACGCATATTGACAGATGATTTATATGAATCTACTGTACATCATGATGATGCAGCTGCCAATGTGATGGTGTTTGGTCTGGATGTTATTCCCAAGGAACAGCATCATGGGATTGCGGCACAGCTGATGCAGGCCTATATAGCCCTTGCGAAAGAACGGCATAAAGCATTGATTACGCTGACATGCAAAAAACGGCTGATTCCGTTTTATGAACAATTTGGCTATATTTGTGAAGGAAAATCGACATCGATTCATGGCGGTGCCGTTTGGTACAATATGACGCTGTACTTGAAGTAAGAATCATACAGAGGCAAAGCGATTTCTTTGAAGAAGTCGCTTTTTCTTATGATATAATAGAAAGAAAACTACGTAAGAGTAAAGGAGCGATGGTATGCGTCCATTTGTCCATTTACATGTTCATACACAATACAGCTTGTTTGACGGGCTGTGCCGTATTCCGGATATGGTGCAGCAGGCGAAGGCCATGAATATGCCTGCCGTAGCGATTACGGATCATGGCAATATGTACGGCGTTATCCATTTGTATAAGGAAGCCAAGGCCCAGGGAATCAAACCGATTTTGGGGTGTGAAGTATACATGACCCGCGGCAGCCGCTTTGAAAAAAAGACCAAGGAACGGCTGTGCCATTTGATTTTGCTGGCTAAGAATAATGAAGGATACCATAATTTAGTAAAAATAGTTTCCAAGGGATTTGTTGACGGCGAAAATAACTACCACAAACCGCGTGTAGACTATGACTTATTAGAACAATATCATACCGGGATTATTGCCATGAGTGCCTGTATCGAAGGCCATATTCAGCAGGATATTCTAAACCATAATGAAGAAGGTGCCAGAAGAACACTGGAACGGCTGGTGCGCATTTTTGGCAAAGAAGATTTTTATTTGGAAGTACAAAACCACGGCATGACAGAAGAAAAGATTGTACGTGAAACCTTTAAGAAATGGTCAAAAGAATATGGACTGAAACTAGTTGCGACCAATGACTATCATTATATCAAAAAGTCCGATGCCGCTGCGCAGGAAGTCAAATTATGCATTTCGACGGGCAGTACGCTGGACGATCCGTCTCATTTTCGCTTTGTCAACAACGAGTTTTATATGAAAAGCGGCGATGAAATGGCAGCGCTCTTTCCGGATATGCCGGAAGCAATAGATACGACGCTGGAAATCGCTGATAAATGCGATGTAGAAATTTCGTTTAATGAACGGCATTTGCCGAAGTTTGCCGTACCGGAAGGGGAAACAGACGAATCCTATTTGCGGAAATTGTGTGAAGAAGCACTGCCTGTCTGGTACAACCCAGTGACGCAGGAAGTTCGGGACAGGCTGGATTATGAATTAAGCGTTATCAACAAAATGGGATTTCCGTCCTATTTTTTAATCGTATGGGATTATGTCAAGTTTGCCCGCGACCATGATATTCCTGTCGGACCTGGCCGAGGCTCGGCAGCCGGGTCTGTCGTGGCATATTTGCTGGGGATTACCGGCTTAGATCCGCTGAAATATAATTTGTTGTTTGAACGTTTTTTAAATCCGGAACGCGTGACAATGCCGGATATTGACATGGATTTTTGTTATGAAAACCGCAGCCGCGTCATTGATTACGTAACGAGAAAGTACGGCAAAGATCATGTGGCGCTGATTATTACGTTTGGTACGCTGGCAGCGCGGGCTGTCATGCGGGATGTCAGCCGGGTCATGGATATTCCGCTTAGTGAAGTCAAACGGATTATGAAACTGGTGCCGACTGAATTGGGACTGACCATTGATAAAGCGTTGAAAATCAGCAAAGAGTTTCGTGATGAATATGAAACCAACGCGACGGTGCATCATATGGTCGAAATGAGCAAAGCTTTGGAAGGCATGGTGCGTCATTCATCGACACATGCTGCCGGCGTAGTGATTTCAGCAGTTCCTGTCGATGATTACGTGCCGATGCAGTATTCCAAAGAAGGGTATTTGACGACCCAGTATGATAAAGATTTGGTAGAAGAACTGGGGCTGCTCAAAATGGACTTTTTGGGGCTGCGCACGCTGACCGTAATTGGAGATACGGTCAAACTCGTAGAAAAAGACCATGGGATTCATTTGGATATAAACCATATCCCGCTGGATGACCCGGAAACCTGCCAACTGCTGACAGAAGGGGATACGGCTGGGGTATTTCAGATGGAATCGGAAGGAATTACCAATCTGGTAAAAGAATTGGCTCCCAAGCATTTTGAAGATATGATTCCGTTGGTTGCGCTGTATCGTCCGGGACCGCTGGGAAGCGGCATGGTAGATGATTTTATCAAGGGAAGCCATGGAGAAAAGAAAGTAACGTACCTGCATCCGCTGTTGGAACCGATTTTAAAAGATACGTACGGCGTTATTTTATATCAGGAACAAGTTATGCAGATAGCGTCTGTCATGGGCGGCTTCTCACTGGGACAAGCCGATTTGCTGCGCCGTGCTATGGGCAAGAAAAAAGAATCTATTTTGAAAGCACAGCGGGCTAATTTTTTGGCAGGAACGAAAAAAAATAATATACCGGATGACATTGCCAATAAAGTATTCGACTTGATGGTGTATTTTGCAGGCTATGGCTTTAATAAATCCCATTCTGCGGCCTATGCGTTTGTAGCGTGGCAGACAGCGTATTTAAAGGCGCATTACCGGCCGGAACTGATGGCGGCAACGATGACGAGCATGCTCAATGATATTAGCAAAGTCAGCTATTATATTTCAGAATGCCGCCGTCATGGCGTCAAGATTTTGGCACCGGATATTAATACCAGTCAAAAGGTATTTTCTGTCGAAAACGGCAGTGTGCGCGTCGGGCTGTCGGCGATTAAGAGCATTAGTGAAATGGCAATTCAGAAAATCGTAGAAAGCAGAGAAAAAGACGGGCCGTTTTTGTCTTTGGAAGATTTTTGCAGCCGCATTGATTATCATATCGTAAACCGCAAGAGTATTGAAAATCTAATCAAAGGCGGAGCGATGGATTCGCTGGGTAAAAAACGTTCCCAGCTGATGGCTGTCGTCGAACAGGCCATGAGCGTTGGCTCGTTGAAGCAAAAAGATGATGCATCCGGACAGATGGGGCTGTTTGACAGCGGTGATGATGCGCCGGTTATGGCTTTGCAGTACCCCGATGTGAAAGAGTATCCTTTGGATGTGCGGCTGGCAATGGAAAAAGAATTTGCCGGTTTTTACTTTAGCGGCCATCCGTTGGATAAATACAAAGAACAACTGCAAGGCATGACACCGATTACGGCATTTTTTGGAGAAGAAAACCACAAGTACGACGGTAAAAAAGTACAAATCGGCGGTTTAGTAACAGGCCGGCGGCAAGTTACGACAAAACGAAATGAACAAATGGTTATCTTGACGATAGAGGATTACGCCGGAACCGTGCCTGTTGTCGTGTTCCCGCGGGTATTTAGCCAATATATGAATGCCTGTACGATGG
>SAMEA104315423__coassemble_3415_pt1 | contig 6797 bp, 7 predicted proteins | sample SAMEA104315423__metabat2_low_PE_037 | metagenome-assembled genome bin SAMEA104315423 (sample SAMEA104315423) | gut metagenome | biome: Monkey gut; feature: monkey-associated habitat; material: faeces | place: China | collected 2013 | reverse complement strand
GACAACATTTCTTGATTAAGCTTGTTCAAATTCAACTTGCAATTTACGTATAATTAAATTCCATGGCTGATGCAGTGAAAGTAATTCCATATAATGAGTCATTACCATCTTTTTAATTCCTCCTCATTGCTTAATCATACGCATAGTATACGCCGCGCATATAAAGAAACTATGATAAAATTATGAAGAAATTATGAAGAATAAAAAATCCCCAAGAGAAGATTTCTCTTGGGGATACACCAGTGCATATCAGCAGCCGTGATGATCGTGCGTCGTATCATGGCAATAGGAAACTGCTGCACTGTTGTTTGAATACTGTGCCGGTGATACGGAATCTGCCAATACGTTTGCCGCTCCCAACATCAATAGTACTCCCAGTATGCTCATCCATTTTTTCTTCATGATATAACACCTCCTTGAATCGGTTTTCTTATATACTTACTATAATATATTTTTGCAAAGAAAAAAAGAAGAACCTGTGAAGAAATCATGAAGATAGAGCTATGTTTCACGTGAAACAAAACAAGAGCCATATTCCATCGGAACACAACTCTTGTTTCTTTACCTTGCATTAAAACTCTTGCTGCAGTTTCTAATCAGGCACCTAAAATAATATTATCAATCAAACGTGTCTTGCCAATACGAACGGCAATGGCCAGCAAGCTTTCCTGATCCACTGTTTCGATAGGAAGCAATGCAGGGAAAGAAAACAAATCAACATAATCAATCGATGCCATCGGTTCGCTTTGAATTTCTTTCGTAACGATTTGTTTCAACGCATCTACATTTTTTTCACCAGCATCATATGCAGTTTGAGCTTTCCGAAGGCTGCGCGATAAAACGAGAGCTGCTTCTTTTTCAGCAGGAGAGAGGTATGCATTGCGGGAGCTGCGGGCCAAACCGCTTTCTTCACGAACAATCGGTACCATATTGATGTGAACCGGAAGATTTAAATCGCTGACAAAACGGCGAACAACGACCACCTGCTGCGCGTCCTTTTGTCCAAAGAAAGCTTCATCAGCACGGGTAATATTCATCAACTTAGTAACAACAGTAGCTACGCCGCGAAAATGAATAGGCCGTTGAGCACCGCAAAGCTTATGTGTAATATCGCCTTCAACGTTTACATACGTGCAGTAACCTTCCGGATACATTTCAGACGGTTCTGGATGAAATACAGCGTCTACGCCAACACTTTCCAATTTTTTGCAGTCTTCTTCAAAACGGCGGGGATAGGCATCATAGTCTTCGTTCGGACCAAACTGTGTTGGATTTACAAATACAGATGCTACGACAAAATCACATTTTGCCTTTGCCGTACGCATCAGCGTCAAATGCCCTTCATGAAGAGCTCCCATCGTAGGAACCAAACCGATTACTTTACCTTCTTTTTTTACTTCTGCAGCATATGCCTGCATATCTGCTACTGTACGAAAAATTTTCATGATACGTGAATACTCCTTTGATTATGCCATATGAATAGATTTTGCTTCTTCCAATTCACCTTGTTTTTGACGTTCATCGCGCCGTGAAAAGAAGTTGGCAACAATAGAACCGGAAATGTTATGCCATACACTAAAAATAGCACCTGGAATAGCCGCTGCCGGATTAAAATACAACACAGCCAGTGAAGCAGCCATCCCTGAATTTTGCATCCCAACTTCGATGGCAACAGTACGCGCTTTTTTAGAATTAAGCCGCAGCATACGTGCCATGCCGTATCCCAAAGCCAGACCGCATATATTATGCAATATGACAATCACAGCCATCAACGGGCCAACTTCGAATAAACGAGATGCCCCCAACGATACTACGATACCGACTAAAAAGATAATTGTCAACACAGAAATAACGGGCAGTGCCGGCAACACTTTGGAAACAGCCGGACGAAAAAAATGATTCGCAGCCAATCCCAACAACACCGGCAGCAAAACCATTTCTGCAATCGATATCATCATGGCTGTAAAAGATACGTCAATCCAGGCATCTGCCAATACCCAAGTCAGCGCAGGGGTTGCAATAGGTGCCAGCAACGTTGTCGCCATCGTCATAGACACGGACAGGGCAACGTCGCCTTTTGCCAAATAGGAAATGACATTGGATGCTGTGCCGCCAGGACAGGTTCCTACCAAAATAACCCCGATAGCAAGTTCCGGCGGCAAGGCAAAGAGCCGCACTAACGCCCAAGCGATAAAAGGCATGATTAGAAATTGCGCCACAATCCCCAGCAGTACGTCTACAGGACGCTGCAAAACCGTCTTAAAATCCTGAACAGTCAATGTCATGCCCATGCCAAACATGACAATTCCCAGCAGCCAGCCGACATAAGGGCCTGCCCATGTCAATGTCTGGGGACGCATCGCACCTACAATTCCAATCAGTACGACGAAGATTGCCATGTTGTTTACTAAAAAGGAACAACATTTCTTCAAAATGATACCCTCCCTATATAGTTTTTGGCAAAAGAAAACAAAAAAAACGCCTCTCAGCCTAGACTGAAAGGCGCACTGTAACTGTGCAAACGTCAAAACAAGCAGCTTGAGAAATACGACTCTGCTAAGAAATGATGAGCAATCCTTTCTGTCTCGGTCCGTTACGATCCAAGCAGATGACAATCCATCTAATACAACAATCCGAAAAAAAAGTATAACTCACTTGCGTGATGCTATCTTTTGCCTCTGCCGTATCATACCATATTTAAAATACTTTGTAAATAATTGGTACAAAGTATTTGTATTCATATCTGTTATATATATACAAGGATTTTAGGTATGCATAAAAATTATAATTTTAGTATACTAGCCATTTCCCATGCTATGACTTTTGGTTATTCTTACACATTTACTTATATACTTTATATAAAAGGCAGTACAAAGCGCTTGAATTTTATGTTATTTTAGCATACAATAGTAACATCTTACGTTATCTTTGTTGCATTGTGTGGAACCTAAGTTGCGTAAAATTAAATTTTTATTGCAAAGGAGTAGGTATAGATGTCTATTCAACTATGTATTGTCATTTTATACATCATTTTATTGTTTGCCATATCGTTTTATGTCAAGCGCAGGGCAAGCCAAAATCCGACAGAATATCTATTTGCCGGGCGGAAGTTTTCAACGGGACTCGTTGCCGTCAGTATTACCGGCATGGCCGTCGGTGCTGCTTCGACAGTTGGCGTCGCAGAAAGTGCTACGAAAATCGGTTTGGCTGCCGGTTGGTACAACGGCGCCTGGGCCATCGGCGCTATTATTATGGGGTTTGTTGCTGCCGGCAAATATCGCGCACTAAACTGTACGACAATTCCTGAATTGTTCGAACGAAGCTATGATGAAAAAGCACGTATTATCAGCGTTATCGGGTTGTCCTTAATTATGATTTGTATTACGTCCCTTCAATATGTAGCCGGCGGTTCTATTTTACATGCATTGATGCCGGATATTTTCTCCATGCATGCCGGCATGATTGTCAGCGCTGTCGTATTTATCGGCATCACGACTATTGGGGGCCTATGGTCTTCCGGCCTTTCCAACATTCTCAGCGTTACGGTTATTTATTTGGGCATTATTTATTCTATGGTTCGCGTCTTGCTTCGTAATGGGGGAATTGACAACATCAACGCCGCATTGCCTGCCATGCCGTTTGATTGGTTCAGCCCCTTTGGCGGCCTAACGATGGCCATGCTGCTCGGCTGGATTATTGTCATGACAACCCAAGCCATTACCGCGCAAGGCCCTGTACAAATTGCCTGCGGTGCAAAAGACGTAAAATCTGCCCGCCGCGGCTACATTCTCGGCGGCTTGTTAATCTTTCCTGTCGGCTTCTTCTGTGCCGTCTTAGGACTGGCAGCCAAAGCGCAATTTCCTGAATTAAATCCAACCATGGCTCTGCCGCAAATCATCATGAGTTTAGATCCTTTTTCTTCGGGCATGACATTAGCTGCACTTTGGGCCGCCGATGTTTCTACGGCTTGCACCATTTTGTTAGGTGCCAGTACATTAGTTGCACAAGATATCTTTAAACGTTTCTTTAAGCCAGACATTTCCAAAGAAGCCTATGTAAAAGCTAACCGTTTGGTTATCCTTATTATTGGCATCGGCACCTTGTGGCTTGCTTTTAATGCCGTTGGCATCGTGAAGGTCATGTTAATCGGTTTAAGCTTAACAACTGCCTTTACGCTCGTATTCCTCTGCACGATGTTTTGCCCGTCGTTATGCCGTAAAAATACAGCTTTTTGGACAACACTCGTCGGCATCGTCGGTTTATTTGTTTGGCAGCTCTGCCCGGCAATCCATATTTTCCCGCACGTCATTTACTTTGAATGGGTTATTTGCATTATCACGCTGCTGATTGTCCGTATTTTTGATAAAACACCTATCAAAATACCGGAAGTCAAAGCAGATGAAATGTAACACAAAAAATCAGCAGCAATGGACGCATGTTCCATTGCTGCTGTTTTTTTTCTTTATTTTACGATTTCTTCTGTTGTTGCCGGTAAGTTAGGCATCTCTGTATTAAACCATTTTTTATACAGTTTTTGGAATTCACCATTTTCTTTGAGCTTCGCCATCGCAGCATTTACTTCTTTCTGCAGTTCTTCATTATTCTTATTCATAGCAAATGCCAAATATTCAGACTTCGTATCCGGAATTTCAATAACTTTATAATTATCTTTTCCTTCCTGTGTCAGGAAATAATCGGCAACCGGTTTATCCAAAATACCGGCAGGGGAGCCGCCTACGCCTAATTCCATGATAATTTCAGAGTTGTTGTCAAACTGTTTGATAGCCAGGCCTTTTTCTTCAGCATATTTAGCACCTGTCGTTCCCAACTGCACGGCAATTTGTTTGCCTTGTAAATCATCTACTGAATTGATGCCGCTCGTTTTAGGAGTCAAAATAACAAGCTTGGATTCATAAAAAGGCGCAGCAAAACGAACTTTTGCTGCCCGTTCCGGTGTAACGGTCATGCCGGCCACAGCAATATCCATGTCCCCCTGCTGAATAATAGGGATGATACCGGAAAAAGGAATATTATTGAACTGAATATCCCGTCCCATTTCTTTGGCAACAGCTTTCATTAATTCTACTTCAAAACCTTTATAGTCTTCAGACTGGTCATTATCCTTAAATTCAAACGGCACAAACGTAGCATTCGTTGCTACGCGCAATGGCTGACTCTTGTCGGCCTGCTTTTCCTTGTTGCCGCATCCAGCCAGCAATGACACGGATAATACGCCAGCCAGTACAGCTGTCATGATTTGTTTTACATTCATTCTCTCGTCCTCCTAAAAACAGTTATACTACTATTATTTGCATAAGTATACCATATTAAGCAATAAAAGTCTATTTACAAATATATAAAAAACCTGTTTTATTCTCTTAAAAAAAGGATAGAACAGGTTTTTATTTGGTTATTTTCTATGTACATTCAATGCAAGTTATTGCAAGCGAATAGAACGGATTTTTTGGCGAAGCGGCAACAGGGAAGAGGGACTAACTGATAATTCGTCAATGCCCATTTTCAGGAACGTTTCCGTTAATGCTGCATCAGCACCCAATTCGCCGCAAATACCTACCCAGATGCCTTCCTTGTGTCCGTTTTCAATCGTTTGCTGAATGAGCCGCAATATGGCCGGATGGTGTGCATCAAAAAACGCATCCAGCTTCGTCTGCTGTCTGTCAATCGCCAGTGTATACTGCGTCAGGTCATTAGAACCAATGCTAAAGAAATCGACTTCTTTTGCCAGCTCATCACTCATAATAGCCGCTGCCGGTGTTTCTATCATAATCCCAATTTCCATATCGTGGTCATATGCAATATTCTTCGCATCTAATTCCTGCTGCACTTCTTGCAGAATCGCTTTGCACTGGCGTACTTCTTTTACAGAAATAATCATGGGGAACATAATAGCAATCTTCCCATATGCCGACGCACGCAGTAATGCCCGCAGCTGCGTCTTGAATATCGCCGGACAGGTAAGACAGATACGGATGGCCCGCATCCCCATAGCAGGGTTTTCTTCGTCATCTAAGCCAAAATAATCAACTTTTTTATCAGCACCAATATCCAAGGTTCGAATAATAACCGTTTTTCCCTGCAGGGCTTCTGCCGTCTTCTTATACGCTTCAAACTGCTGTTCTTCTGTTGGATACGTATTGTTTTCCAAATACAAAAATTCACTGCGGAACAACCCAATGCCTTCGGCATCATTGGCAAGGACTTGAGGCAGGTTGTCAGGGTTTCCAATATTCGCATATAAGTGAATCTTTTTCCCATCCAATGTTTCCGTAGCCGTTCCGCGAACAGCATCCAACTGTTCCCGCTGCTGTTTCATTAGCTGCTGCTTTTGCTGCATTTCCTGCAGCGTAGCTTCATCCGGATCAATATATACCGTACCTGTCGTGCCGTCAATAATTGCCGTCATGCCGTCTACATCCGTATGCATCTGCGTACCTGTATGGACGACAGCTGCGATCCCCAATGTGCGTGCCAAAATGGCCGTATGAGAATTCGTGCTGCCTGCCGAGGTTACAAAACCTAAGATTTTATCTGTATCGAGCTGCAGGGTTTCGCTGGGAGCCAAATCATCAGCTGCAATAATCACATGGTTGTACTTGCTGAAATCAATACTCGGCCCACCGCAAAGCTGCTGTTCCACACGGCGTGATATATCCAAAACATCTGCAGACCGGGCTTTCATATACGCATCATCCATCGTTTGAAACATTTTTGCAAACTGCTGGGCTGTGCATTCTACGGCTGCTTCTGCGTTTATTTTTTCACTGCGAATTTTATCT
>SAMEA104315423__coassemble_3364_pt1 | contig 6976 bp, 8 predicted proteins | sample SAMEA104315423__metabat2_low_PE_037 | metagenome-assembled genome bin SAMEA104315423 (sample SAMEA104315423) | gut metagenome | biome: Monkey gut; feature: monkey-associated habitat; material: faeces | place: China | collected 2013 | reverse complement strand
TACGGAAGCCTATAAAGAAGCGTGGGATATGCTGATGGCCGGAAACCACAGCGGCGATACGCAGAAAGGATAACACGATATGGATACGATTACGCTGCAGGGCATGCAGTTTTATGGCTATCACGGCTGTTTGCCGGAAGAACAGCGAAACGGACAGCCTTTTTATGTCGATGCCGTTTTGAAGGCAGATTTGACGGCAGCCGGGAACAGTGATGACTTAACAGTATCTGTTAAGGCATCACAGGGTATATGCCGTCATTCAAGACATTGTCGAACATCGGACGTACCAGCTGATTGAACGGCTGGCCGCAGTGATTGCTGATACCGTGCTGGCACAGTTTGCTGTCGATGCCGTCACGATTACCGTACATAAGCCGCACGCGCCCATTGGCGGCCCGCTGGCAGATGTGGCCGTAACGATAGAAAGGAGCCGCCATGCATAGGTATTATTTGAGTTTGGGAGCTAACCTGGGAAAACGGGAAGAAACGCTGCAAACGGCAGTTGCGCTGCTAAAAGAAGAAACAGCCCTGCAGGTCACGGCAGTTTCCTCTATGTATGAAACGCCTCCTTGGGGAAAGACTGACCAGCCCGTATTTATCAACATGGCCTGTACTGTCGAAACGGCTCTTTCCGGCCAAGCCCTGCTTACGATTTGCCAGCAGATAGAGCAAGCGTTGGGACGGATACGGCATGAAAAATGGGGTGCCCGCACGATAGATATTGATATTGTCTACAGCGATGATGTCATCAGCCATACGGATACGCTGGAGATACCGCATCCGTATGTGACGCAGCGGGCCTTTGTCCTCGTGCCGCTGCAGGAAATCGCGCCGGATGTATGCATCAGCGGCCAGCCCCTTTCGTATTGGCTGCAGCAGCTGCCGGACGTGCAGGACGTAAAGAAAATCCGTAACGAGTATGAGATGACGAAACAGAGGGAGACGACATGGAAAAAATCTTAATAGCCGATGATGAACAATTAATGCGTCAGCTGGTAGCTGATTTTCTGCAGCCTGAAGGATATGAAATACTGGAAGCGGCAGATGGCAAAGAAGCGTTGAAACTGTACCATGAACAGCATCCGGATTTGGTACTGCTTGACGTCATGATGCCGGGATACGACGGCTGGACTGTATGCCGGGAAATTCGCCGTGAATCCTCCGTTCCCATCATGATGCTGACAGCCAAAGGCGAAGAAATTGACCAGCTCTTTGCTTATGATTTAGGCGTTGATGAATATATTACCAAACCGTTTAGTCCCAAAATATTGGTTGCAAAAATAAAAGCGCTGCTGCGGCGTACGCAGAAAGAAGAAACCGAGCAGATTGCTGCTGCCGACGGCGTGTCCATTGACCAAGACGCACGGCAGGTTGTCTTGGACGGCAAAAACATTGACCTCAGTCCGACAGAATACAAACTGCTCACGTATTTGGTCACCAATGCCGGCAAGGCGCTGAGCCGCCGGCAAATTCTCAACAAAGTGTGGAATTACGACTATTACGGCGATTTGCGTACTGTCGATACGCATATCAACCGCCTGCGCATCAAGCTGGGGGACAAAGGCAGGTATATTCAAACCGTGCGCGGCTACGGATACCGCTATGATGCCAAATGATACGGCTGTCCCTTCGCGCTAAATCAGGCCTGTACGTCATTGGTTTTACGCTGTTTTTCATTGTCACGCTGATGATTGCCATTGGTGTAGGCTTTAACAATTTCTTTTATTCTGTCAAAAAAGACGGCATGATAGAAGCCAGCCAGGAAATTAGCGCGATTTATAAAGAAAAGAAAATGGACGGCGAAAGCCAGTTTGACCTCATCAGCCAAAATTTGGGCGCAGAAATCCTTATTATCGACAACAGCCAGCTTGTCTATTCATCGCGGCCGGGACGGCGTATTTTTATTGGACCGCCCAAAGCTGATACAAAAGACGTAGTCGTAGCTGTAGGGAAAGAAGAAGAAGCCAAAGCCCATCAGGACCAGGCCGAACAGCCCAAACATATCCAAGAGATGATAGACTTGCTGCAGGGACGCCAGCCCGATGAAGACGAACTGGGCAAAGTCAAGCACTACCGCCCCAGTGAAACGTTCCAGTATTTTAATCTGATTTCCCGCATAGAAGGGCAGTCTTATGTGCTTATCAGCCAGCCCGTCGCGCCTATGAAAAAAACGATTAGCATTGTACAGCATTTTATCTTTACGTGCGGGATTATTTGGCTGCTTATTGCCGTCATAGGCACTATTTTGCTGACCAATAAGATGGTAAAGCCTTTACTGGAGCTGAAAAAAATATCTGTTGCCATGACGCATATGAATTTTACCCAAAAATGGCAGGGACGCAATACCGATGAAATCGGCGAATTAGGCCGCAGCCTCAATACATTGTCCGATCAGCTGCATCATGCACTGGATGAACTGCAAAAATCCAATGACAAATTGAAGCAGCAGCTGGATAAAGCCAAAGAAATAGAACACATGCGGAAATCCTTTATTTTTGCCGTGTCCCATGAGCTGAAGACTCCGCTGGCGATTATTCAGGGATATGCCGAAGGATTGGACAGCCTGCAGAGCGATGAACAGACGCGGCGGCGTTACTGCCATGTCATTCAAACGGAAACGGTAAAAATGGATAATTTGGTCAAGAGTCTGCTCAATTTGTCACGGCTGGAAACAGGAGCGTTCAAATTGGAAAAAATGATTTTTGATTTTGTTGCCTTGACGGATGAGGCTCAGGCACGGTTTGCTCAGGCTGTGCAAAAAAAAGAAATTCGGATTACATGGAAGTTGCCGCCGGATATGACGACGTACGGCGATCCGGAACAAATAGACTGCATTATGAGCAATTTTTTGAGCAATGCCATTGATTATACGCCGCAGGGCAAAGAAATTACCGTTACCGGCGAAGATTTGGGCACGGTCTATAAAGTGTTCATACACAATCAGGGGATTCAGATTCCCGAAGCATGCCAAAAACGGATTTGGGAACCTTTTTATAAAGTAGATACGGCAAGAAGCCGCAATGTACAGCGTACCTTTGGCGGGCACGGTCTGGGATTGGGCATTGTCGCAGAACTCGTCAAACTCCACGGGCAAACGTACGGCGTATACAATACAGACGACGGCGTCACTTTTTGGTTTACCGTCGAAAAAGCCAAATCATAATAGCAATGCAAGCAAAGCTGCATGCGTGTATCTATGAAAGTATCTGCATAGATACGGCGTGCAGCTTTTGGTGTATGCAGGTATTACCATTAAAAGTATGAGTAAACAAAAAATAGGCTGAATTTCTTCTAAAACTAAGATATACTTGAAAAAAAGGAGAGGATTACTATGATGATACATACAGATACCATTCTTTCTATAACAGAAGCCAGTCAAGTAAATAAAAATAAATATGCAGATGATGCAGAACTGCTGATGGTTTCGAATAAACTAATAGCAAAAAATCACAAAGCATATAGTGTGTTAGCAAAACAAAGAACATATTCCGGTGTAGTGACAGTAGAATATACATAGAATATGAAAGATACATAGAAAAATTTTTTACAAACGCGGTATTCGATGGTATCATAAAAATAGTATTAGTATATAAGGTATGAATATGTGCATACGTGTTTGCATGTAGGAGTGATAAAAGTGGAAATTTACGAATCACTGGTAAAGAAAAAAAGCTGTGCTGCTGTCGTAGGGCTGGGGTATGTTGGACTGCCGCTGGCAGTGGCTTTGGCTGAAAAGATACGTGTCATTGGCTATGACATTAGTACGGAAAAAGTAACGATGCTTCAGGCGGGCATTGATGTGACAGAAGAAGTAGGCCGCCAAGCACTGCAGCATACAACTGTGGAATTTACGGCGGATGCAGCAAAACTGCGGGAGGCATCGTTTATTATTGTTGCCGTGCCGACGCCGATTAAGGAAGATCATACACCGGATTTGACGTTTGTACAGCAGGCCAGCCGCACTGTGGGAATGAATCTTAGGGGTGGCACAATTGTAGTATATGAATCGACAGTATATCCCGGTGTAACAGAAGAACTCTGCGTCCGTGAGCTGGAAAAGGCTTCCGGTATGGTCTGCGGGACAGACTTCTTTGTGGGCTACTCACCGGAACGCATCAATCCGGGCGATAAAGTACATACGCTGAAAAATATCTGCAAGATTGTTTCGGGGATGAATCCAGACGTATGCGATGAAATTGCCAAGGTGTATCAGCTTGTCGTAGATCGTATTTTCAAGGTCAGCTCTATCAAAGTGGCAGAAGCGGCAAAACTGTTGGAAAATACCCAGCGGGATATTAATATTGCCTTGATGAATGAAGCGGCGAAGATTTTTGATAAAACAGGTATCTCGACCATGGAAGTCGTCCAAGCCATGAATACGAAATGGAATGCCCTCGGCTTTCGCCCAGGGTTGGTCGGCGGCCACTGCATCGGTGTAGATCCGTATTATTTGATATATAAAGCCGTACTGGATCACAACACCAGCCAGCTGGTAGCGACGGCACGGCAGATAAACAATTCCATGAGCCGCTTTATCGTCGATGTAACCCTGAATAAGATGATAAAAGAAAAGCATTCACTGAAAAATGATAAGATTTACTTTTTTGGCGTAACCTTTAAAGAAAACTGTCCGGATATCCGCAATTCACGGGCGATTGATATGCTGCATATTTTGCAGGAATATGATATTCATCCCCAGGTCATCGACCCCTGGGCAGACAAGAAGACCGTGAAAAAACAATACGGTATAGACCTGATGGATGAAGCGGATGTCGCTCAAATCGATGATGCAGACTGCCTGATTTTTGCTGTAGAACATGCAGCCTTTGCGGCCTATTCTATAGAACAGCTGCAGGCTTTTACGAAACATTCCTTTGCCGGCAACAAATCGGTTGTGATTGATGTCAAATCTATGTTTGACAAACAGGCAGTAGAATCATCCGGTCTGGCATATTGGAGCCTATAACAAATAAGGAGTTAAGATACATGAAGAAGCAGAAACATGTATTACAACATATCGTTCGTATGGGTGCGCTGGTGTCTGCCAGTGCCGCCGTCTGTTTGCCAAGCGGCATAGCCTGTGCTGCAGAAGAAGCGGGAAATGTGATTCAAATTTATGCTGATGCTAGTTCGGAAATAGATAACAAGCCAGTACAGCGAATTAACACAGCAGCACAACCAGATCGGGTTTACAGCATAGCGAAATCAGCACAGCAGATCCACGCGATGGGGGTAGAAAGCAAACAGACCAATCAAGCTGATATCGGTATTCGCAGCGACCGACTTATCACGTCTGGCAATCCTGTTGTTTCTCAACAGATGGATAGTCCTAAAGTAGAAACAGGTAAAACGGTATCTCTGGATACGCTGCATATGATAGATCGGTTTAACCAACCAGCACCAAAATGGACATATACGGTATTTACCATGCTGGAGCAAGACGGCCTGCTGCTGCCGGATAAAGATATGAATGTAAACAGTTTATCCCGTCGGGAAGGTGCTATTTTGACAGCTCGGGCTTACAATATATATTATCGCCATCATGCCCTGCAGTCTGCGGCGCAAGACGCAGAAGCCGGAAAATTTTCACCTTCAGCGCTTCCCTGCATTACACAGCTGATGGACGAGTTTGCTCCTGAAGTCGAAGCCTTGGGATACAGCAGTCTGCCGCAGCTTACGGATACTAAAGTACATCCAGCGCATGACAGAGATTTGCAGATACACGGTGAAATTCGCTACAGCTACGCAGATAACGAAGGCTCGCCAAAGTATACCTGGGTGAATAACCGCCTGCGGGCACGCATATATTTGGATAAAAAGATAACGGATCATTGGACGGCGCATGCCATGGCAGAATATGACAAAAGCCATATTTCGAAAGATACGGTAGCATCTCGGAAGATTTCACGCAGTAGCCATGACGGCAAAGCGCGGTTTAGCCGTTTTTATGTAGAAGGCAGTTATACATGGTGGGATATTCCTTTTACGATAGAAGCGGGAAAGACCTATGCATACCTGGCTGACGGCAACGTGCTCGATTCTGATTTCCGCGGTGTCAAGGTGACAGCAAAGCCCGATGTGAATACGTCACTGACAGCAGGAGCTGGTAAGGTCAATGATACGGAAAAGATGCAGTTTTTGGAAGCTTGGCAGCGGCAAAAACGCTGGGATTATATGCTGGGTTGGTATCATTGGAACAACTACGATAATCCGACAACGATTATGGCTGGCGGCGGTAGTTACAATATAGGAAATTACCGCTTGGGCGGCATGTACCTGCACAGTGATAAAAAAGACGGCAGCGGCGCCGCAGACGGCTATGCTGCGTCAATCCGATATGGCCAGAATTTCTCATGGGTTACCCATACGTATGAATTGGATTTCAACTATTACAATATGGCAGGTACTACGTATATTAACCATACGATGAATGGCTTGGGCAATTACATGAACGGCTTTACAGGTTTGGGGGCTATGTTTTATTATACGTTATATGAAAACGTGCTGTTCAGCTTGCAGTACTATGATTTGAAAGATAAAACGACCAGTGAAAAAAGCCGTACTGTTTGGGCTGATTTGACTTGGGGATTTTAACGCCTGACTGGTAAAAAGGAGGAAACATATCATGCATATCAAAACGAAATATGTCATCGGGGCAGCCGTCGTATTGATTTGCAGTGTGCTGTATTATTTTTGGTATTTAGGCGGTACGGCTGAATCCTATGAGGATATTACGGATTTGTCCAGTGAATACAATGTCGATGCAGAAGTTGCGGCAGCACAGCAGCAGCTGGATGAAGGAAACGTAACAGCGGCTACTGTATATACGAAAGATGCGGGAAAACCGGGGCTGGCATTGACCTTTGACGGCCTGCCTGACCCAACGACGACAGCACAGCTTGTTGATTTACTCAAAAAATATGATGTCTAGGCGACGTTTTTTGTCGAAGGATCGAACTGTGCCGTCGATACAGAT
>SAMEA104315423__coassemble_3114_pt1 | contig 7703 bp, 7 predicted proteins | sample SAMEA104315423__metabat2_low_PE_037 | metagenome-assembled genome bin SAMEA104315423 (sample SAMEA104315423) | gut metagenome | biome: Monkey gut; feature: monkey-associated habitat; material: faeces | place: China | collected 2013 | reverse complement strand
AAGCCCCCGTGAAAATCGGGTTGTCATCGCCGCGTTCCTGACCATGTTCCTGTGCCTGCAGCCACTTTTCATCCTTGCGCAGGTCGCGAGCCTGCCACGGGTCGATAATCATGACGTAGAATTTTTTGCCATTGACGCTGACCGGACGAATTTTGGCATTCGTATCTGTCATAGCAATACGTTTCGCCTTACCAATGACATCTGTCGAAAAAACATCCGCCGCAGTAATTGCAGAAGCAGCCGTCTTGCCGCCAGCATATACGACACGGTCTTTGGTCGGATTCGCAGACAACTTTTTAAAAAACTGCCCGTCAATATACTCTGTCAGCCAGTTGGACAACGCCGTTTTGGCATCTTTGCGCATATCGGCAGAAGTTTTCTGTTCTTCCATTTTACCTTTCAAGCGAACAGCATTGCGAATCTGGTCAACGGTAACCGTAAAATCACGGTACTGCATGGCTTCTTCGTTGCCTTCCAGTGTGTTGTCACCGGTAACACCGTCACCTTTTAATTTCATAAGCAGGCGCATAGTAATAGAATCCCCTGCTTCTTTCTTTAATTCTTCTTTGACTTGGATAATGTTGTCTACACCAGAGCCCATAAATTTACCAAAAAAGATATTATTAAGAGCGGTTGTCCATGTATCTTTCGCCCAAGCTTTTTCCACCAAGTTCTGTGGAATTGTTGTTACTGCCATGTTGCATCATCCTTTCGTTAGCTAGTAAATGAGCCGTTCAGCAAGATAGTTTTGTATTCATCCGGAATTTTTTCCCACGGTGTCGTATCCAGCAGATGCTGCAGTGACGCAACCGTAAGAGCTTTTCCGTCTGTGCTGGCGGCTCCTTCAATCTGTTGTGAGCGGGGCTGTTTATTGGCCGCCGCAATTTTCTGTTTTGTTTTCGCAATGTCCGGCTGTACAGGGGCTGCCTCCGGCTTATCTTCAGCCTGCGCCTTTTGATACGCCTTTTTGGCTTCTTTAAAGTAATTCACGACACTGTATACTTCTGCCGGACTAGCAATATTCCGCTGGATGCGGGCATATGCGCTGCTAATAATTTGTTGTTCCGTTGGCGTTTTTGCTTGAAAAAAATCATTGACAGCAAATTGCTGTACTGCCGCAAAATTATCATCCTGCATTTCTTTGTCGGCAAAATCCTGATATTGCTGCATCAGCTGCTGGTGCTGCTGCAGGAACATCATCTGCCGCTGCTGCTGACGTTGTGCCTCTTGCTGAATCTGCCCCAAAATCATATTGCGGCCCATAGCGACAGCAGTATGCCAGCGCTGCTTTTTCGTATCGTCATCGTCAGCATATTCCAGGTTGTCCACATCTTCTTTAGACATGCCCGTCATTTTCATGGCTTCTTCCTGGGCTGCCGCTTCGATTTTCCCTGCAATTTCCGGTGTCAGCGTAAATGCCGCTTCCGGCATGGGACGCTGCATCGGAGCCGACGGCATGGGCTGTACCGGCTGCGTTGTCTGCTGTGCAGGAACTGTTTTTTCTCGCTGTTCCTGCATTTCCTTCAGCTGTTTTTCAGCCGCCTTGAGTTTATCATTGACCTGCTTAAAACGGGCATACGGAATCGGCTGTTTGGGAGTTTCCAATACATCGTCTTCTACTTGTTTGTTTTCGCTGTCAGCATCAGCGTCGGCGTCTGTATCGTCTTCCGTTTCCGGTTCAGCTGCAGCCGGTTGCTGAGAGTCAGCAACTGCCGGAGCTTCTTTCGTTTCCGTATTTTCCGCTTCCTTCATGATTTCTCTGGCAATATCCGGCGATACACCATCCAATTCTCCGGGAATTTCCGGTTCTGCCGCCGGTGTCTGCACATCTTCAGCAATAGATTCGCCAGATTCCACAGCTGGTTCATTTGCTGCTGTTTCTGCAAATAACTGTAAATTCATTTCTTCGTTTGCCATAATGTTCTCCTTTATTTAACGTCCTGAGACGAATCACGACCTTCTCGATGTCGGCTCGAATAAATGCAATATAAAAAGGCTGCCGCCCCACAAGCAACAGCCGTAATTGGTTATTTTAATAATGCGTATAAATCAAGCAATGCCTTCACCCGTTCCACTTCTCCCTGCGACGGCGGTGTATTATGTGCTTTCGCTTCACTGGCCATCTGCAGTCCCAAATCTACAATAGCATTCTGCAGTGTCTCGATTTTAGGCGTCTTGCTTTCATCCTTACAAGCGGATTCTGTTTTGACTGTCGTACGTGGCATGTATATTCCTCCCCTTTTATACTGCCGGTGTCTGACCGGCCATCAATGATTTAACAGCAGCCGCTGTCAGCGGTTTTGTCTGCCCTGCAGGCGGTGTATTCGCTGCAGCTGCCTGCGCAGCTTGTACTTGCCCATTAGCAGCAGCTGATTCCTGATTAGCGGAAGGCTGCTGCTGTTGCTGTCCCTGTAAGGCCTGCTGCAGCTGCAGCGACTGGCTTGCTTGGGCTTTCGCCTGCTGTTCGGCAGCAAACTGCGGAAACATTTGCTGTACGAAAACCTGCGTCGCATATTTGGCAATTTCTGGGTCAATCAGCCCCTGCTTAGCAGCCATAGCCAACTGGATTGGAAGCGGCGCGTCTTTATACGTGATGCTCTGGTTCATGTTCTGCTGCTTCATTAGCTCCAGCTGCATTTGCTGCTGTGCTTGCTGCTGAGACTGCTGTGCCTGTGCCTGCTGCCGCTGCTGCCAACGCTGCTTAATTGTTTCTTTATCCGGCAAATCAGACAAATCCAAAATAACGTCAAATACCAAATCACCGGGAATACCCAATTTACTGACCGCATCCACCAAGCCCCACATCTGCGCTTGCCGCTGTGTCGTACTGGCCTGTGTATCTGCAATGACAATATCAAAATCCCCTTGGGATAAATCATTCAGCGTCTGATGAATTGCATTCCCCAATGGATCTTGCTGCACGATTTGCTGGTTGACACGGATAAACTGCTGTCCATTCGTTCCTTCTACACGATAGACCTTATCCTCTGTGTAATACTGCGGAATAATTCCTTTATGACCGCGGCTGCCCCACAGCCTATAGGCAATTCCCTTTTTGGCTTTGCGCAGATAATCAAAAATGGATGCCAAGTGTGTAATAGCCTGTTTCTGCTTCAATTCAATAGCACGGCCGCTGGATGAAGATTGAATATCCGTACCCATTAAGGCTTCATTAATACCGGAAATAGACCGAATATCCTCTGTTGCCATTTGTTCCTGCTGAATAACGGCTGTCGGCGGATTGACCAGCTGCCGTTCCCGAATTTTGCTGATACCACCAGGACGCACTTCAGCAAAATAACCGGGAATATTCCCTTTATCCCGGAACCGTTCCTTTTGCATCGGGCTCATGGCATCTTCTTCGATCCAGCCGCCGCCATTGCTGGCACTATTTAAAATATGCAGCTGCTGCACGCGCCGCTTATTGATTTCCCGCTGCGGGTCCTTCAAGTCCCTGACAATGCCGGCCGGAATATCTCCTTCGCCGAAATGATATACTATCAGCGGTACAAAAGGCAATTCACCGTGTTCATAAGGGCTTTCTATATCTTCCAACAAAATATTTTCAATAAAAGCAGCTACCCGAACTTTGTCGATCAACACCGTTCGCACGCCTTCAATGCTGCCGTTTAAAAACATGGGTATCTGTACATCCGCTTGCTTGACGGTTGTTCCATCTGTAAGATAAAAGAATGTTTCTTTGACCTTTTCTTTGTACCAGCATTCGCATAACCGTACTTTATGGGTTTGCCGCTGATACCATAACGGTTCGTGTCCTTCCATTTCCTGCGCGGCATTATCTCGTTCTGCACTGTCATACTTGGCAGTCTGCACATCAATGACATCGGCAAATTCCGGATACACTGCCTTTAGGTCCTCTTTATCTACCCATTTAGCCCGTATCATATACCTGGCGTCACTATAATCAGGCTTGCGTGCTTCCGGGTCTACATACATTCCAAAAGGGTCTTCCCGGCGGACATACGCCTCACCGTCATTAATAGCCGGGTCAAACTGATAGCCTACCTCAAACCAACCCAAGCCACAGATAGCCGCATCCAAAAACACTTGTGATTCATTGCCGTCATAATCGCAGCGGTCCATAATATACTTCGTGATTCCTTTGCGAACCTGGCAAAGCTCCATATCATCATTGGTGCGCGGCAAGAAATCTATATCGTACCGATTCAACCGCTGATACCCGCTAAGCAGATTAATAATCGGCTTGATGCGGTTAATCGTAAGTGCTGGCCGACCGCTTTCCATCAGCCGAGCTTTATCGGCATCCGTCCACTGTTTACCGGCTACAAACTCATAGTCTTCCCTGGCTTCTTCCCGCCATTCCTGTGCCTTATCAACAGCTGCCCGGAACCAATCACGGTATTTTCTGATTTCACTGTTCGCTTTTATCGTATCTTCCGGCGTTTGCCTATTCTCCATTTTCTCACCCCCTTATACAGCCCACACGCTGCTGCAGTCGTCATGCTGGTACCGGTCATGCTGGGCTGCCGGATGCGGCTTCGTCGGCGTCCATGGGCGGCTCATGCACGCATACGCAATCGTGTCTGCTGCATGGTCTTCCCCTTTGGTATCATACAATTCAGGATTATTCTTATCATGCGCCAGCTGCGGCATTGTTCGTATTGTATGGATACAGGTACTGAAAAAACGCAGTGCCGGTACCTGTTCACCCTGCTTGTTCTTTGTCCCAATAAGCCGCTGCTTAATAGCGTTGCCGCCTTCCACGCGTCCTTTGCTGCATTCACCAAATGTAACTAAGTGATGGTCACAAAGGATCGTGTTAATGGCTTCAGCAATTGTCGGCCCGGTCACACCCGTACGAGCCCAGCAGGCATTATCCAATACGCCATAACTGACATTCTCTGAAACTGTTTCTGCCTTGACAATACGCATCGCCACTTCTTCGGCCGTTTCGCCTGTGCCGACATTCGGCTTGCCGCCCCAGCCATAAAGCTCACGATAACACCAAAGATTGCCGTCATAATCGACAGCAAACCACAGTACACAATAGGGTCTTGCCTGCCCCCAGTCCATAGCCCGAAACCGCATCCATGATTTCGGAACTGCAAATGGCTCTACGACATGCAAATCAGAACGCCATTGATTGAAATACTGCCCTGCCGCTACGCCCCAATCTCCCAATCCGGCTACTTTATATCGTTCCGGGTCCAACTCCTTCATTTCATCAAACAGCAACAAGTCTTCTTTCGTGAGCCATTCATTGCATGTATAGTTCGTCGTCATAGCCAGTACATTATCATGCGGTATATCAAAAAAGCGCGACTTCAGCCAGCTGCTGGAATCCCAAGGGTTGAACGTCAGGGTCCACTGAATAAAATAGCCCGGCGGCATCTCACCACGCAGGCTTTCATCAATCGTTGCAAAAGATGCTTCATCTTTCACTTCATACGCTTCTTCAAGCCATCCCCAGCACAATACGCCTGTAGCTACCGTAACGGATGTTGTCTTTAGCGGGTCATCCAAACCGCGAAATAAAATCCGCTGCCCCGTCGGAATATAAATCATCATCAAAGGCGATACCTTTATCTGCCATAGATGGTCTACTCCCAATCGGTGAATTGCCCATTTCAACTGTGCAAAACACGAATCAGCCAAACTGCTGTACGTCTGCCGTACTACCAATGTGTTGGCCAACGGGTATTTCATCATGCGATAGATGATATTCAGCGATGTAGTCGCGCTTTTCTTGCTGCCGCGGCTGCCTTTGACTACGCGATACCGTTTTTTGCATCGCCAAAATTGATTATAGCCGCGCCCTACTATTGCTTTTAACGATTTTTCAACAACCTGCTTGGGTCGTTTTGACATCGTCACATCACGTCCTTAATCCTCTAAATCATCCAAATCATCATGAATAATAACCGGCAGTGCTCCCTCTACGCTAAGGTCTTGTTTATCGCGCCAGTATTGCGGTTTACGGTTCTTCAGCCAGAAAATCTGAGCCGTAACGCTTGGCTGAATATGCTTAGTAACTACTTTAGTTACAATCATTTCCTGCTGTTCTTCATTCCACTCCCGCGTTACCTCATCTACCGAATATCCCAAAGCCGCTTTACGCAAGGCGTTTTCTACCTGCCGGTCTGCTGTATCCTTTCCCTCTTTTAAGGACTCCGAAATCTCCGAAAACTTGTTTTTCCATGCATACAATGTTGACGGCGTGATACCCATATTAGCCGCAATTTGTTCATCTGTTAGTCCGTCAAGCGCCCATCCCTGCAAGCGAAGCAGGTTTTCAGGCTGCAGCCATTTTTCGTATTTTCCTTTAGCCACGGTATCACCTCCCCAAAAGGCCGCCTATAGTGACATTCCTGCAGTATGCACAACATCAAAGGATAATTGCTCTTTCGTGCCGTATACAATGGACATCGTATTATGACCACTGTCAGCTGCAGCCATAATGCCTTGAATTGCCGTTTCCAATATAGCCCGGCATTCACGATTCAATGTATCTACTACAATAGCCGTTATACCTTTGTCCACACAATACCGCGCCCGTTTCGCATAATGAAGCAACCCGATGACAGCTGTTTGAGCCACAGCACTTACACCGGCACACGTCAGGCTATCAGATGCATGTCCCTGCAAAACAAATCCAATGTACCGTTTTTGTTTGTCTCTAATAATCATCAATTGCAGCATGCATGTATTCCTTTCTAAAATTGGCAGGTGCAGAAGGACTTGAACCTTCATCTGCAGTTTTGGAGACTGCCGTGCTGCCATTACACTATGCACCCATGAAAAAAAGGCCACGCAGCATGTACGTGACCTTTTCCCTTATTCTGTTTTCATCATTCGCTTAGCCCGTTCCGGGTCTTTCTTGACGATAGAAGCAAACTCTTTAATCATTGCCCAGTCGTCATCAAACGCTCGCACCTGGTGCTGTTTACGCTGAACGCTGATTTCTTTTGTGCTTCCTTTAGGGCGACCTGCACCAGGCCGTTTTCCTCCCCAATTATTGCTATTCACATCGTACACCTACCTTGTAGGCAATATAACCGATAACTCCTATGCCAGTTATAATAGTCAAGGCATTTATATGCCCGTTAGCGGCTACACTTGCTATCCATAATGCAACGATGCTTAAATAGCCTTTCCCGATACGGTTGATTATTTTCTTCATCTCAATTATAATGAACGTAGGTCGGAAGTAAGGCCCGTAAGCCTTACCCCCTTACAAAACTACTTGAGAGAACGTTTTCTTGCTTTGCGCTTGCTCCGCTTAGCTTGAGAACGTTCTTTCTTTTTGCGGTCTTTCCATTCATGGTACCACTTCCATGAAGTGTATCCCAAAACAACCGCACTCGCTAAATCCTGTACGTTCATTACTTCACCTCCTTTCATAATTATATTATACCATATCTTGATTTATTGGTCGAGTTATTATTTCAAGAACAGTATAATTTTATGAAAGGAGTTTTTTATACGCAAAAGACAGGCTGGTTGTCATTAGCCTGTCTTTTGTCGGTTATTCTTTGTGTCTGATTATAAGGAGTTGTGGCTTTGAGAACGCTCATGTTTTCCTTCTTTCCACATATACAGTATATCATACTATTCCTGCTTTTTCTTGTCATAAATTTGTCACAAATCTGCCCAAAACTGCTACAAAAAAAAAGTTATCCACAATTTCCGGTCAAAAATACCAATGCACTCTGTACAGGTAT
>SAMEA104315423__coassemble_2556_pt1 | contig 10650 bp, 8 predicted proteins | sample SAMEA104315423__metabat2_low_PE_037 | metagenome-assembled genome bin SAMEA104315423 (sample SAMEA104315423) | gut metagenome | biome: Monkey gut; feature: monkey-associated habitat; material: faeces | place: China | collected 2013 | reverse complement strand
TTGCGGTACACAAAAATCTGTCCCAGGAAGAGATAAAACGGCACGGAAGTACGCAAATACAAGGAAGCTTGGTCAAGAAGCAATTCGTCCGGTTCACTCGTAAAAACAGAAATTAGTTCCCGGCCATAAAACAGCATGGCAAAAATAGCCAGCACGCAAAAGCCAAAAGACACAAGCGAACATTGGCGCACACCTGCCCGAATCCGTTCATACTTGCGCGCGCCAAAATTCTGCGCCGAATATACAGCCATCGCAATACCGAAGGAAACCATCGGCTGCAGTGCCAACTGTTCAATCCGCGTTGCCGAGACAAATCCGGCAATGGTTTCAGGACCAAAGGTATTGCAAATCGACTGAATCGCCAAAATCCCCAGCGAAATAATCGTAAACTGCGCGGCCATCGGCAAACCCAAACGCAAATGCTTCCAAGCAAACTCCCTATCCCAAACCCAATCACGACGCGTCAGACGCAGCATGGGAAACCGTTTGAGCATGTAGCCAAAACACAATACGGCAGAAATGCCCTGCGCAATGACCAGGGCAACCGCCGAGCCAGGAACGCCCCAGCCAAACTGCTGAATAAACAGCAGTGCCAAGACAACATTCAGTACGGAAGACAACATTAAAAAGTATAACGGCGTCCGACTGTCGCCTAAGGCACGGCAAATAGCTGACAGCAGATTATACATCATCATAGCAATGATGCCGTAGGCAATAATGATAATATATTGATAGGAGTCATTGTACAATTCAGCAGAAATATTCATTAAAATCATGATTTGCGGCATGAGAATGACCGCAGCTGCCGTCAGCACGGCTGTAATACCGAAAGCCAGCATGGCAGACATCGCCACAGAATGGCGCACACCCGCTTCGTCACCGGCGCCAAACCGCTGTCCCGTAATGACCGAAAAACCAGATGACAGCCCAATCGTAAGACCGATTAACGCCATAAACAAAGGGCCAGCCGCGCCTACAGCAGCCAGAGCATGCACGCCGATAATACGGCCAACAATAATAATGTCAGCAATATTATAAAATTGTTGAAATACATTGCCAATTAAAAGCGGCACCGTAAACGATAAAATCAATCGAATCGGACTGCCGGAAGTCATACTTCGTACCATATCTTCTCCTTTTCATATAAAAAGCCAAAAAAACACCTCCAAACATGGGAATCTGTCCCATATCCAGAGGTATCTCTGCCCTAATCACGATCGTCCTTTTTCATCCTTCATATCCTTTTCCATTTGCAGCAGCACTTTTTTCGCGTTGCGGCGCCGGTTCCAATACCACAAACCGCCGTAGACAACAGATACCAAAACAACCAGAATAGTCAGCCGCAGTGAATGTTCTTCCATCATGACGACATCATGCCCGACGATAACTTCCACGGCTACCGACGGCAGCTTGCCAATTAAACAGCCAATCGCATAATCCCGATAGCTGATACGGCTGAGTGCCCCCAGTGCCGTCACCAGCCCGTTTGGTGAATACGGTACGGCACGCGCAATAATCATCGCCTTGAGCGTACTGTACTCATCCAACTTAGTAAGCATGCGGCTTTTTTCAATGACCTGTTTCGCTTTGTTTCGAAACAATGTCCGCATAAAAAAGAAACTAATAATAACGCCTAGCGTTTCAGCCAACCAGGATACGACTGTCCCAGTGCCAATACCAAACAAAACGCCATTGGCAGTAGAAATAAAAATGGACGGCAAAAAACCAACAATGTTGATGACAATGTCGATAATCATGCTGACAACCATAGCCCATACGCCAAAAGAGCGTAAATAGTCAATCGTGCCGTCCATGTTGCCGCTGACGGACAAGTCCCAAACAGTCTGATAAAAATCAGGAAGCACAATATGTATGCCGCCCAACAGGGCTACTAGGAGAACGAAAAAGAGTATTTTTATATGGGTTTCTGAAATCATTTTTCCATTCATTATTTCGTATCTCCTTTAATGCTGCGAACTGACACAGACGCTTTGACAGCAGCTGCATCATGTTTCAGCTTCGTCAAGTACATGGAGCCGCCGACAATGCAAATGCCGCCAATAATCGTCATGAGCGTCAAAAATTCGTTGAAAATGACAAATCCCCACAACGCGTTAAAAAATACGCCGATATACGCGACAAAGCTGACGACAACAGGATTGGCATTGGCATACGCTTCAGTCATCCAAATCTGCGCAATGACTGTCACGATTCCCAATACACCATAGAGTCCCCATTCCCGCAAATCGGGAATTTTAAAATCAAATCCCATGAGCACCGCACTGGCAACAGCTGCGCAAAAGAGGAAGTAAAACACAATTTCATACTGATGATGCTTGCCGGAACCGGTCAGTTTGCTAATGGTCGTATACGCTGCTGCCGCGCAGACGGCCTGCGCCAGCACAAACAGGGAATACACGTTGAAAGACGCAAAATTCCATGGGCGCACGACTAAGCACGCGCCGGCTACAATGACAAGCAAAGGAAGCCCTGCCCCTTTCGGCAGGACTTCTTTGAGAAATACAGCTGCAAACAACATGACAAAAAATGCAGACAGCTGCGATAAAATAGACACATCAGCCAAAGGCATTCCCCGCAAAGCATAAAAAATACAAATCATGCCAATACCGCCGGCGATTCCCCGAAACCAAAGTGCACCTCTGTCACAATGAGAAAAATGAATATGCTGTGCCTTCATCAGTCCCAGTATCAAAACCGCGCTGAGAAATCCACGGAAAAATCCAATTTCCCCGGTTCCCATCGTATACGATAATTCTTTGACAATGACATTTTGTATACTGAATGCCAATGCCGAAAAAATCATATAAATAACACCTTTATTCACAATATGTGCCTGCTTTCACTATATATTACTTTGCATGAATCGCATCTACAAATGACAAGACGGCCTGTTTCATTTGTTCTTTTTCAATGGCATCGCTAAACCGTACAGGTTTGTTTTTCAAGACTGCCAACGGTTTGGGAAGTGCCATGCCGGTAATGCTGCCGATTTCCATGAGCATATCAAAGGGATCTTCGTACGACTGCAGCGCCAAGGCTTTGCAAATGACCGGCGGGAATTTATACGGATGAGCCGTTGCCATAATTACAGTATGACGGCCTGCATCCAGTCCCTGTTTATGCCGGTTCATGAACACGCCGTAAGCAACTGCCGTATGCGGGTCCAGTAAATAGCCAAAATCATTGTAGACATGATTGATGACCGCTTCTGTTTCGTCATCATCAATCCAGCCGCCTTCAAAGTCTTCTGTCAAAGAAGCTAATTCCTGCGGCGTTACGGACATGCGGCCCGTTTCCAGCAAATCGTGTTCCCACTTCGCCACTTTTTCGGCATCTTCACCGGCTGCATAGAACAAGAACCGTTCAAAGTTGCTGGACAGCAAAATGTCCATAGACGGACTGTCTGTCGTATAAAATTCACGGTTCATATTGTATACGCCTGTCGCAAAGAAATTAGCCAAGACATTGTTTTTATTGGATGCACAAATCAGTTTGCCAATCGGTATCCCCATTTTTTTAGCAAAATATCCTGCCAGGATATTACCAAAATTGCCTGTCGGTACGACAACGTCAAACGGTTCGCCTTCGGCAATCGCGCCATTATCGACTAATGATACATACGTCGATACATAGTACGCTATCTGCGGGAAAAGGCGGCCGATGTTGATGGAGTTGGCACTGGAAAACAGCACGCCTTTGTCATTGGCATACGCGTTGACTTCTTCATTGGTAAATACGCGTTTGAGGAAGCTCTGGGCATCATCAAAGTTGCCGTAAATAGCCGATACCTTGACATTTTCGCCTTCCTGCTTCTGCATCTGCTGTTTCTGCATCGGGCTGACCCCTTCGCTGGGATAAAATACCATGATGTTGGTACCGTCTACATCCTTAAACCCTTCCAGAGCCGCTTTCCCCGTATCGCCGCTCGTCGCCGTCAGGATGAGAATATCTCTGTCTTCCTGTTCCTGTTTTTTAGCAGCTGTCAGCAGATAGGGAAACAGTGACAGGGCCAAATCTTTAAACGCTAATGTCCGGCCATGGAATAATTCAGAAATGCTGACGTCTGCATCCAGCGAATGCAGCGGAACAATCCGTTCGTCCCGAAAGGTTTCTTCATTATAGGCTGCAGCAATCATTTTTTTTCGTTCTTCATCCGTAAAATTCGTGAAGAAATACGATAAGACAACGGCGGCAATATCCTGATAGGACTTGCCGGCTAATTCTTTATACTGCAGTACGTTTTCCGGAAATGTTTCCGGCACATATAAACCGCCGTCTTTGGCTAACCCATGCAGCAGGGCATAGGATGGTGAAACACATTCATTTGAACGGGTACTTCTAAATTTCATGATACCGTCTCCCCCTTTTGGCTTGTAGAACCATCTTCTTAATTAGTGCTATTATAGCATATTTTTGCTGCAATCCCTATGCTTAAACGACTTGAAACAGATAAAATTTCAAATAATCGGTTTCCGGCACATTCCATAAAATCGGATGATCCGACGACTGCTGGCGTCCTTCAATCTGACGCAAACGTACGCCTGCGTCTTTAGCCGCTTCCCGCAGCATACGGCGGAACAAGTCATCGCGCATAAAATGCGAGCACGAACACGTTGCCAAATAACCGCCGCGCGGCAGCAGCTTCATAGCTTTCAAATTGATTTCTTTATAGCCGCGCATGGCATTATGTACCGTACGGCCTGACTTGGTAAATGCCGGCGGGTCCAAAATAATAAAATCATAGTCATGATTTTTCGTTTCTGAAAGTTCTGTCAACAACTCAAACACATTAGCCTGCTTAGCTGTTACAATATGACCCAAGCCGTTTCGCTGAATATTTTCGTTAGTCATATCGACCGCTTCCTGCGAAATATCGACGGCAACGACTGAAGCGGCGCCGCCTTTGGCAGCATTCAGGGCAAAGGCACCTGTATGCGTAAAGCAGTCCAATACGTGATGGCCTGCCGCAATCTTGCCAACAGCCCGGCGATTGTATTTCTGATCCAAAAAGAATCCCGTCTTTTGGCCGTTTTCCACATCGACATCATAATAGATGCCGTTTTCATCAATTGTCGTCAACACGCTTCCCGGGGTTGGCAGAAAATCAGCTTGATACCAGCCTTTGTACTGTTCCATGCCGTCCAGTTCCCGCACCTTGACATCATTTCGTTCATAAATGCCGCGGACAGTGACTCCCATGACAGCCAGTTCATCGACCAAGGCTTTAAAAATAATCGGTTTGACCTGATCCATGCCATAGCACAGCGTCTGCGCTACAAGGACATCATTATAGCGGTCTACCGTCAGTCCCGGCATTTGATCGGCATCACCAAAAATAAGGCGGCAGCAGGCAAAGGTCCCATGACAGTACGACGATAGTCCAAGGCATATTTGACACGACGCTGCCAAAAGGCTTCATCAAAACGGTCATTGGCATTATCCGATAAAATCCGTACGCGGATTTTGGAAATGTCATTGGCAAATCCCGTGCCCAAATACCGGTCTTTGGCACTGTAGACATCGACAATATCACCCGTCTTGTATTCTCCGTCAACACGGGTCACTTCTTCCCCAAACACCCAGGGATGGCCGCTTTTGGCAGCCAGTTCCCCTTTGCGGGTTACATATAATTTCGTATACGGTCTCATAGATCTCCCTTATAAAATATAGTGGCTCAAATCCACGTTCTGAACAACATCATCTAATTTGCTGAAGACAAAGTCTTTGTTGACATCAATCTGCTTGTCTGCTATATCCGGTGCTTCATACGCTACATCTTCCAGTATTTTTTCCAAAATCGTATGCAAACGGCGGGCACCAATATTTTCTGTTTCCAAATTAACGCGGTGGGCATATTCAGCAATCGCATCGATGCCGTCATCAGTAAAGCGGAGTGTTACGCCGTCCGTTGCCAGCAGGGATGTATATTGTTTGACCAGGGACTGATTAGGTTCCGTCAAAATCTTGCGGAAATCTTCTACCGTCAGGGACTGTAGTTCTACGCGGATCGGGAAACGCCCCTGCAGTTCCGGAATCAAATCGCTGGGCTTGGATACGTGGAACGCACCGGCTGCGATAAAGAGGATGTGATCTGTTTTGACAGGGCCGTATTTGGTATTGACGGTTGCGCCTTCGACAATCGGCAGAATATCCCGCTGTACGCCTTCCCGTGATACATCCGGGCCGCCGCCGCGTCCTTTTTCTGCAATCTTGTCAAATTCATCAATAAATACAATGCCGGCTTGTTCCGTCGCTTCTATTGCCTTATCCACGATGACATCCATATCCAGGCATTTTTCCAATTCTTCTTCTTTAAAAATTTCCCGTGCCTTGGCGACAGTCATCTTCTTTTTCTTTTTCTTCTTCGGCATAATGCTGCCCAGCATTTCCTGGAAATTATTGGTCAATTCTTCTGTCGAGTTGCCTGTCAGGATACCCTGAATAGCTCGTTCCTGTTCTGTGACTTCTACTTCGATTTCCCGTTCATCCATCTTATGGGCGCAAATATCTTCAAACATCTTCTGCCGGCGGTCTGATTTTCCTTCTTCAAGCTGTGCCGGCTGTTCTTTCTGCTGTTCATCATCGTCGTCATCACTGGAGAAAAAGGCTTCCATTGGATTGACCACTTTTTCTTTGATGGTCTTTTTCGGCCAGAATACCTGTAAAATCCGTTTATTGGCTTCTTCTTCCGCTTTAGCTTCAAACCGCTGGCTTTCCTGTTCCTGTACCATACGGATGGCATTGGCTACCAAGTCACGGATAATCTGTTCAACGTCACGGCCAACATAGCCGACTTCTGTATATTTCGTCGCTTCTACTTTGATAAAAGGCGCACCGACCAATTTAGCCAGGCGACGGGCAATTTCCGTTTTGCCTACGCCTGTAGGGCCGATGAGCAAAATATTTTTAGGGATAATTTCATCCTGCATATCTTCACTCAAATGCTTGCGTCTCCAGCGGTTGCGCAGGGCAATGGCCACGGATTTTTTCGCTTCCGTTTGTCCTACAATATATTTATTCAATTCAGCTACAATCTGTTTCGGTGTTAATTCTGCTTCGTTCATTTCTTCTCCTCAGTTTTCTTATTAGATTTCTTCCACGATGACATTGTGGTTGGTATATACACAGATGTCAGCTGCGATATGCAGTGATTTTTCAGCGATTTCACGAGCGGACAAATCTGTATTCTGCAGCAGGGCCCGGCCGGAAGCCAAAGCATAATTGCCGCCGGAACCGATGGCCGAAATGCCGTCGTCCGGTTCGATAACTTCGCCGTTGCCGGAAATCAGCAAAATACGCTGACTGTCTGCTACTAAGAGCAATGCTTCGAGTTTATGCAGGATTTTGTCGGAACGCCAATCTTTCGCCAATTCAACAGCACTGCGGACAAGATTGCCGTTGTATTCGTTCAGTTTTTCTTCAAAATGGTCAAATAAAGTAAACGCGTCTGCTACAGAGCCGGCAAAGCCGCTGACGATTTTGCCGTGATACAGGCGGCGCACTTTTTGTGCTGTCGCTTTCATGATGACGGCGTTCCCCATCGTGACCTGTCCGTCACCGGCAATTGCAGTCTTGCCGTCTTTTTGTACTGCAACAATGGTCGTTGCATGAAATTCTGTAGACATTAATTCAGACATACTATATCTTCTCCTTCATTTCATCAATTTCTTCCAGCGCACGTTTTGCCAATAAGGCATTTTTTTCTTTCTTTTTCATGCGTTTTTTGATTCCCAAAGGTTCCATGATGCCAAAGTTGATATTCATGGGCTGGAAATTGTCATTCGGGCCGCTGGAAATATACTGGCTCAAGCCCCCCATGGCTGTTCGCTTAGAAAAAGTCAGGCAGTCCTGTCCCTGCAGCATGCGCGCTGCATTCAAGCCTGCCAACAGTCCCATGGCTGCCGATTCCAAATATCCTTCGACGCCAGTCAGCTGGCCGGCAAAGAAGACGTTCGGATTGCGGCGGTACTGCAGTGTCGGTTCCAGCAAAATCGGGGAGTTGATATAGGAATTGCGGTGCATGACGCCATACCGTACAAATTCGGCATGTTCCAATCCCGGAATCATCGAAAAGACCCGTTTTTGTTCGCCAAATTTTAAATGCGTCTGAAAACCGACGATGTTATAGAGTGTCGCGCTGCCGTTATCCTGACGGAGCTGTACGACAGCATATGGGAGTTCTCCTGTATCGGGAAGTTCCAAGCCGACAGGCTTCATCGGGCCAAACCGCATCGTGTCAATGCCGCGGGATGCCATGATTTCAATCGGCATGCAGCCTTCAAATACATTGTCATTTTTTTCAAATTCATGCAGCTCGGCACATTCTGCCGTCGTCAGTGCCTGCCAAAAGGCTTCGTATTCTTCTTTGGTAAAGGGGCAGTTGAGATAATCGGCACCGCCCTTTCCATAGCGGGCTGCCCGGTACACTTTTGTCATATCCAATGACTCGATAGTAACAATCGGTGCTGCCGCATCATGAAAATGGAAATAGTCGGCACCTGTCATCGTTTGTATCGTTTCTGCCAAAGCATCGCTGGTCAGCGGGCCTGTCGCAATAATGCAGATTTGGTCAGTCGGCAGTGTCGTTATTTCTTCATGCCGGATGGTGACCAGCGGATGACGGCGAAGGGCATCCGTAATGTACTGGCTGAACGGAACGCGGTCTACAGCCAGCGCGCCGCCGGCCGGTACCCGATGCGTATCAGCTGCTTCCATAATCAGCGAGCCCAGACGGCGCATTTCTTCTTTTAAGAGTCCAACTGCGTTTTCTACATTAGCCGCCCGCAGGGAATTGCTGCATACCAGTTCTGCAAACAAATCCGTATGATGTGCCGGCGATGACTTCACAGGACGCATTTCTGCTAGCTCTACGGGAATTCCCCGCTTGACGAGCTGATAGGCTGCTTCCGAGCCAGCCAGCCCGGCACCAATGACAAGTACACTATTCTTCATTCACGACTTCTCCCTTTTTATGGTTTTCACATTCTGCGTTGCTGCAGAAAATCTTATCCGGTCCTTTTTTATAATGCTTGACAATCATAATGCTGCCGCATACAGGGCATTTTTTATCTACAGGCTGATTCCACAAGACAAAATCACATTCCGGATATTCACTGCAGCCGTAAAATACACGGCCCCGTTTGGATTTTCTCTTAATCAGCGTGCCCTTGCTGCATTTGGGGCAGGTAATTCCCAAATCTTCTACGATCGCTTTGGTATTGCGGCATTCCGGGAAGTTGGAGCATGCCAAAAATTTGCCAAAACGGCCAAACTTATACACCATCGGTGCTCCGCAAAGTTCACATACTTGACCGGAATCCTGACCGGCTACGGTCACTTTTTCCATTTGTTCTTCCGCTGCGTCCATTTCCGGTTTGAATACATCATAAAATTCTTGAAGAACATGGGTATATGTATCGTTGCCCTGTTCAATCGCATCCAGTTCTTCTTCCATATGTGCCGTAAAGCCGACATTAATAATGCGTTCAAAAAACTTCTTCAGCAAATCCACAATGATGACGCCCAATTCCGTCGGCACAAATTGTTTATCTTTCTTTTCTACGTAATTTCGATTCTGAATCGTATCCATAATCGGCGCATACGTACTTGGACGGCCAATCCCTTTTTCTTCCAGCGTTTTAATGAGACTGGCTTCGGTATAGCGGGCCGGCGGCTGGGTAAAATGCTGAATCGGTTCTACGGTCTGGTTATGCACCAGCGTTCCTTCTTCTATATGAGGCAGTTCGCTGAGAGTTTTGTCCCTTTTCGTATCTTCATACAATTCCGTAAAGCCTTTGAAGAGTACTTTATATCCGGCTGCACGCAGTTCATACGGAGCACAGGCAATCGTAATGGCCATATGTTCCGTTTCGACAGCTTCCATCTGGCTGGCTAGGAAACGGTTCCATACCAGTGTATACAGCCGCAGCTGATCGCGCGATAAATACGGCGCTACGACAGACGGCGTCAATTCCAAAGAAGTCGGACGAATGGCTTCATGCGCATCCTGGCTGGATTGCTTCGTCTTATATACTCTGGGCTTCGGCGGAATATATTCGTCCCCATAGTTTGCTGCGACAAACTCTCTGGCTGCCTGTATCATATCATCATTGATACGCGTCGAGTCTGTACGCATATACGTAATCAAGCCGACATGGCCCCGTTCTCCGATGTCCAGGCCTTCATACAGCTGCTGTGCCAGCATCATCGTCTTTTTGGCGCCAAAATTCAATTTGCTGACGCATTCCTGCTGCATGGTCGAAGTCGTAAACGGCGGCTGGGGCTGCCGTTTGCGCTTGCGTTTTTCGACTTTAGTAATCCGATCTGGCGCATGTCCTTCCTGGCCGTTTGCTTCCCACTGCAGGTCTGCGGCAATCCGGGCTGCTGTATCGCCGTCACCAATAGCTGCTTTTTCGCCATCAATTTTGACCAGTTCTGTTGCCAGTACCTGGCCGTCTTCTGTTTGGTACGTACCACTGACAGTCCAATATTCTTCCGGTACAAACGCTTTGATTTCTTCTTCCCGTTCACAAATCAGCCGTACTGCTACTGACTGTACGCGGCCGGCACTGAGCCCCTTGCAGACTTTCTTCCACAGCAGCGGACTCAGTTTATACCCGACAATACGGT
>SAMEA104315423__coassemble_2545_pt1 | contig 10784 bp, 6 predicted proteins | sample SAMEA104315423__metabat2_low_PE_037 | metagenome-assembled genome bin SAMEA104315423 (sample SAMEA104315423) | gut metagenome | biome: Monkey gut; feature: monkey-associated habitat; material: faeces | place: China | collected 2013 | reverse complement strand
ATTCATGGTAATGCGTCGCAAAAAGCGTCATGGCGTGAATATGCTTCAGGCAGTATTCAATGACGGCACGGGCAATCGACATGCCGTCAAAAGTGCTCGTGCCGCGGCCGATTTCATCCAAAATCAATAAGCTGCGGCTCGTCGCATGCTGCAGAATATACGATACTTCTTTCATTTCGACCATAAAGGTACTTTGACCCGTCAAAATATCATCGCTGGCACCAATACGCGTAAAAATACGATCGACCGGGCAAATAGACGCTTCCCGCGCCGGAATAAACGAGCCAACCTGTGCCATCAAAATCAAAACGGCAATCTGCCGCATGTACGTCGATTTGCCTGCCATGTTGGGGCCGGTAATGACGAGGATTTCATGATTTGTATGATTCATCGTGACGTCGTTGGGCACAAACAACTCATTTTTGAGGAATTGTTCAATAATCGGATGGCGGCCGTCTTTAATCTGAATGACTTGGTCTCGGTTCAGGCCTGGCCGCACGTAGCGGTTGTCATGAGCCGCGCAGGCCAGACTGTACAGGCAGTCAATGCGCGCAATGGCACGGGCCGTCTGCTGCATGGCCGTAATATGGCCCTGTATTTCTTGGCGAATTTGTCCAAAGAGCTGGTATTCCAAAGCCAGCATACGTTCCTGCGACGTCAGTACTTTTACTTCAAACTCTTTCAGCGCCGGCGTGATATACCGTTCGGCATTGACCAGCGTCTGTTTGCGGACATAATAATCCGGAATCGGCAGTGTATTGGCATGGGAAATTTCAAAATAATAGCCGAACACTTTCGTGTAACCAATTTTCATTTTGATGCCCGTTTTTTCTTTTTCTTCTTCTTCCAGCTTTTTGAGAAATTCTTTGCTGTTAGCTGCAATGGAGCGAATTTCGTCCAGTTCCTTAGAATAACCGTCACGAATCACGCCGCCGTTGCGGATCACAACGCCCGGTTCATCCTTGATGCCCCGGCACAAGAGGTCATAGACGTCCTGATGCGGGCTCATGCGGGCTTCCAGCTCTTTGAGCAATTCTGAAGACGCGCCTTGTATTATGTTTTTCAGCTTCGGAATGACAGCCAGCGATTCCCGCAGAGCTACCAAGTCCTTCGGGCTGGCTGTACCCGTTTCAATACGCGTCAAAATCCGTTCAAAATCATAGATGCCGTCAAGTGTATCAGCAATATCCTGCCGCATAATTTCATGGTTGATGATGTCTTCTACAGCATCCTGCCGCTTGGTAATTTCACCAATCCGCAGCAGCGGCGCTTCCAGCCATTTGCGCAGCAGACGGCCTCCCATAGCGGTTTTGGTCTTGTCCAACACGGCCAGCAGCGTGCCTTTGCGGCCGCCGTCACGGACATTCTGCGTAATTTCCAAATGACGCAGACTGGCCCCGTCTACGACCAAACGGCTGTCATTGTCGATGCGTTCCAGCGAGCTGATATGATGAATATCCGACTGCATGACTTCATGGACATACGTCAGCAACATGCCGATGCATTCTGCCGCTGTTCCTGCAGCAGCCCAATCCTTTTCGTCAAAATACGGCGCGCCGATAGCAGCATAATCCGTCATATCGTCGGCAGCAAAAGGCGTAACCGTGCATTGTGCCAGCCGATTGCGCAAATACGTCAGTATCGGTTCTATATATGAATCCATATGCGCATAAATCAATTCACTGGGCTCATATACAGAAAAAATATCAAACAGCACATCTTCCATCGCCGAAACGGGGCATGCCGACCAAAGGCATTCCCCTGTCGTGACATCCATCAGCGCAATGGAAATCATATCATTTTTTTCGCTGATACAGCTGATATAGTTGTTTTTCTTCGAAGCAACTGCGTTTTCCAAGGTAATCGTCCCAGGCGTAATGACTTTGATAATTTTGCGCTTTACAATCCCCTTGGCGAGTTTGGGATCTTCCATCTGTTCACAAATCGCAACTTTATAGCCTTTGTGAACGAGCCGTTCAATATATGTATCAGCAGAATGAAACGGTACGCCGCACATAGGCACGCGTTCATTTTTGCCGACACCTCGTCCGGTCAGTGTCAAATCCAATTCCCGTGATGCCGTCAACGCGTCATCATTAAACATTTCATAGAAATCGCCAAGCCTAAAAAACAAGATTTTATCTTTGCACTGCTCTTTGACTTCTAAATATTGCTTCAACATAGGAGTCATCTTTTTTTCAGCCAATATAATCCTCCTTAGTGAACTAAATGTCCTTTCAATACCCACGTTTGACCTTTATCTACAACAGCGGATACGGTATCACCGACAGCTACAGAGCCGTCGTTTTCCCAAATAATCATCTTGTTGCCACGCGTGCGGCCAAACCAATGATTTTCATCATTTTTCGTCGGTCCTTCTACAATAACTTCATACGTGTTGTGTTCCATTGCCTGATTCCGCTGCAGGCTGTATACGTTTTGCACATCCATCAGACGCTGCAGGCGGCGGCTTTTTTCTTCCTGCGGAATCTGGTCTTCCATCTTGGCTGCCGGAGTTCCCGTCCGCGGAGAATAAATAAAGGTGTATGCCATATCGTACTGGACACGGCGAAGCAGATCGAGCGTTTCCTGAAACATTTCTTCTGTTTCTCCAGGAAAACCGACAATCAAATCCGTCGTCAATACCAAATCAGGAATACGTTTGCGCGCATAATCTACCAGTTCCATGTAATGTTCGACTGTATAACCGCGGTTCATTTTTTTGAGCAGCCGGTCTGAGCCGCTTTGAATCGGCAAATGCATTTGGTTGACTACTTTTTTGCTGTCTGCAATCGCATCAATCATAGCAAACGTCATATCTTTAGGATGGCTTGTCATATACCGGACCCGTTCGATGCCGTCGATTTGATCGACTGCCTGCAGCAGTGCAGAAAAATCCGTGCCGTCCTTCAAATCCATGCCGTAAGAATTGACGTTCTGCCCCAGCAGTGTAATTTCCTTATAGCCTTCTTGGGCAAGACCTTCCATTTCCTTGACAATATCCGCAATGGGACGGCTCACTTCCCGGCCCCGTACATACGGCACGATGCAGTAGGTGCAGAACTTGTTGCAGCCGTTCATAATCGGCACCCAGGCAAAAAATTTCTGGAACCGTTTGGTCGGCAAGTCATGAAACGCCGGTACAGACATGTCTGCCGCCATATAATGACGGGCATGTCCCTGCCGTTCTTTGATAAGCTCTGTCAGCTTGTGTATGTTGTGCGTACCAATTACCAAATCAATATGCGGTGCCCGTTCAAAGAGTTTGTCCTGCCATTCCTGTGCCATGCAGCCAGCAACGGCAATAATCAAATCTTTATTGCGTTCTTTCAAATGCTTGAGCTCCCCGATTTTTCCCAGCGTTTTGCCTTCAGCGGTTTCGCGGACGCAGCACGTATTGATCAAAATCACGTCAGCCATATCCATATCTTCCGTCATATGGTATCCCAATGCTTCTAACTGTCCCGCATATCGCTCACTGTCAGACACATTGGCCTGACAGCCGTAACTAATAATATGATAAAATTTATTGCTCTGAAAATCCATGTATATGCTCCATTTTCTGTGAAATTCATAAAAAGTAGTTTGACACTTTATAATACCATTTATAGGCTCTCTAAGCAATATATAAGATGTGTCCACCCAAATATACATACTCTTATAACGCCGCCGTTCACATACTAATAGATTATCGAATATTTTTTAGAGCTTCATCATGCAGTTACATTTCATAATAATCGTATACAAAAAAGAGCTGCCGCACACACAACAGCTCCTTACCTGCTGCGCTATAAACTGCAGCAGAATGGATGTAAGCATGCTTCTTCGCCATTAGAAGAAGCAGCTGATTTCAATATTGGTAAACTCACTGGGATCGCCGCCGATTTTAGCCCGCGACCCAAAGGTCTGTCCTGCCGTGAGGACTACGTTTTTATCTAATACATACGTAACGCCTGCGCCCCAAGAACGGATATTGTCCAGCATATCACCGTACCGCCAAGAGCCGGCAAAGCCATACAGGGCATACGGATCGGCGTCTATGTATTCCAGCCAGCCCATCCAAGTGCCTTTGGCTGAGGGAACGGCTTTACCGTAACTTACTTTGACACCCCATAGATTTGCATCTTTGTCATGCATTGTTTCCTTTTCCTTGGAAATACGCTGATAGTCTCCGAGGACATTCCAGGAATCCGCCAGTTTGACAGACAGATAGCCGCCTAGGATATGGTCTAAGTTTTTAGCCATGGCTGTCGTTGGCGTTTCATTAGCACTGCCGGAATGATTGAACTGATTATAGTACACGCCTGTGCCAACACGCCCAAATGTACCGTCAATCATGGCATACCCTGCCTTGAGATTTTGCAGATCTTGTCCTTTTCTATCTTTGATGTTGGAAAAAATAAAATCACTGTCTTTTTTGAATTTGCCGTAGCCGCCAGTCAGTTTCCAGCTGCCATTGGCATATGCAGCCTGTACGCCGTCAAAGGCATGGCTGTACTGCAGGCCCAAACCACCGCCCATTTTATACGTATAGCGGCCAACTGTCGTCGTCCAATGGCTGTCCGGCGTATATTCGATATTGGCCAGACGCGTAAAGGGATTGTTTTTCTTTTCCTGTGCAGCCGTGTTGTCTGCAAATCCCTGTTCATCCGTTGTCAGCTGATAATGTACTTTGACACGGTCATTGACCTGTGCATTGGCATTGATGTTGACATGATAGTCCCAAGAATTATCATTTTTCTTACCCAAGGAATTGCCGTCACGTCCCTGGCTTTGGCTGCGGAAACGCACGCGCGCATCACCGCTGAGAACTACATTTCCTGCTTTATTTTCCAGAGCTGTCACGCGAACTCCCAACTGCTGCAATTCGTCTGCATATTCATCAGCCAAGCGATGAACCAATGCACGTTGTTCCACAGATGCCGTATCCATATGAGCCATCGCTTTCGCTGTCATTTCAGCGGCTTCATAGCGTGTAATCGTGCGCCCGCCCTGAAAATACTGGCCATCAACACCTTGAATAACGCCAGCGTCAGCCAACGCAGCAACAGACTGGTATGCCCAGCTGTCTGTCGGAACATCCACAAACGGATTTGCCGCCCATGCGCTTATCGTCCCCATCGTCATAGCCATTCCCATTACTAATACTGCTTTTCGTTTTTTCATCGGTATCCCCCTGCGTCTCGTGATTTCTATGTTATGCATATACTTTGCATAACACATACAGACTGTATTATACCGTCGTTTCAGCCGCTTCGTCAACAAACATTCCGGCGTTCTTGTTGTCAAACTACTCTAACACCGCTGCATAGTTGGCAGCTTTCCATGAAAAAAACTCCCAAACCATACGATTTGAGAGTTTTTCGTACACTGCCGTGTTTATTTGTTAGCTTTCAGCCAATCAATTGCTGTCTGCGCATAGACGCCGGCACCGCCGGACAAAATGGATTCGTCAGATGTGAAATTATTGCTGTGATTGGGGTATACGGCATTGCATGCCGGATTATACGTGCCGACAAGCATGAAGCTGCCTGGCTTTTTGTCTTGGTAAAACGCAAAGTCTTCGCCGCCCATGACCAAATCATGGTCATACAAGGCATCTTTGCCCAGTACTTCAGTGACAGCCTGTTTCACGATATCCGTACAAGCTGCGTCATTGACAGTCGGCGGTACGATATAGGTGTAGTCCAATTCTGCCGTCGCGCTGTATGCTTCTGCCGTCGATTGGACGATGCGTTCCATTTTTTCTTTTAATTCTTTGCCGATGTTTTTGTCAAAGTAGCGTGTCGTCCCATCCAGATAGGCTTCGCCGCCGACGATGTTCCAACGGTCGCCGCCTTTAAACGTGCCAACCGTTACGACGACAGGGTCTACAGCACCAAACTGGCGGGATACCAATGTCTGCAGATTCATGACCATGGCAGAGCCGACGACAACGGCGTCAATACCGGCCTGCGGCTGAGAGCCATGAGACTGTTTGCCATGAATTTTAATCGTAAATTTATCCGTTGCTGCCATGAAAGGACCGGAACATGCACTAATCTTGCCAGCAGGCGTATCAGCCCAGATATGACCGCCAAAAATAGCTCCGACCTTAGAGAACCAGTCACCAAACCGCATCATATACGATGCACCTTGACCGATTTCTTCTGCCGGCTGGAATACGAGGTATACGGTGCCATATATTTCGTCTTTCATATCAAGAAGCATTTTGGCTGCGCCCAACAGCATGGCCATATGGTTGTCGTGGCCGCAGGCATGCATTTTGCCAACGTTTTGAGACGCAAAGGGAAGGCCCGTCGTTTCCGTAACAGGCAGGGCGTCAATATCCGCACGCAGTGCTACGGCTTTTCCTTCATGCGCTCCTTTGATAATCCCCACCAACCCTGTGTTTTTTTCTGTATCTATTTCATAGGGAATACCCATTTCATCTAATTTTTTGGCAATACGCTTCGTTGTTTCCACTTCTTCCATGCTCAATTCCGGGCACTGATGAAATTCACGGCGTATGTCGCGGACATAATCACGATATTTCGTTACTAACTCTTTCATTTCCATGTCAAACCACTCCTTCATGTTAAGGTTTTTCTCATGATATTGTTATGGTAACACGATTTATAAAAAAGTCAAACCGTAATCAAGGGTATAAATCTTTTTTTATATTCTTGCCAAGTCTTTATATTTTTCGTACACTAAAAGTATACACATTCAGTATTCTTATGGAGGTACATATCTATGACGAAACAGTATGATGTCATTATCATTGGCACAGGGGCTGCCACGATTATTGCCGATGCCGCACTGCGCCAAAATCTGCATATCGCCATCATCGAACGCGGCCCGTTTGGCGGGACTTGTCTAAACCGCGGCTGTATTCCAACTAAGGTCATGGTTACGGCAGCCAATGCCGTACGGGATATAGCCCACAGCCGGCATATCGGCGTAATAGCAGACCACGTACGGCTCGATTGGCAAACGATGTCACAGCGGCTTTGGAAAAAAGTCCGGGAAAACGAAAGTATCAAAACCTACTACGCCCAGTTTCCCCATATTGATATATACGAGGGGACAGCTTCTTTCTGTCAGCCCAAAACACTTACCGTCACCCTGCATGACGGCACGGTTCAGCAGCTGCAGGGTAAAAAAATCTTCATTGGCGCCGGCGCGCGCACGTTTATTCCGTCACTTCCCGGTTTGGATGATGTGGGATATATTACGTCAGAGACTCTGTTCGGCAGCGCGTACCCGCAGCAGCCCTACCGCAGCTTGATTATTATTGGCGGCGGCCCGATTGGCTGCGAATTTGCTCATGTATTCAGCACTGCCGGTACCCGCGTCACGCTGATCCAGCATAATGTCCGCCTGCTCCCCAAAGAAGACGAGGATATTTCTGCATTTCTTTTGCAGCAGTTCCAACACACCGGCATTACCGTTCATCTCAATCAAGATACCCTGTCTGTACGCAGTGAAAACGGAGAAAAAATTCTCACCTGCCAAGACCGCACGACGGGGCAAACCTGCACCGTACAGGCCGAAGAAATCTTGGTTGCGCCAGGGATTCGTCCCATGACAGATTTACTGCATTTGGAACATACAACCATCCAAACAGACCACCAAGGATACATCCTGACTAATGAATTTCTCGAAACCAGCGCCGAAGGCATCTGGGCTTTGGGCGACATCAACGGGAAAGCGCCGTTTCGCCATAAAGCCAACTATGAAGCAGAAATCATCGCACACAATCTTTTTTCCGGCAATGCTCCGGAAAACTGGCGCTGGGCCCGGTATGACCTCGTTCCCGCCGTTACGTATACGTATCCGGAAGCCGCTCATGTCGGCCTGACAGAACAGCAGGCACGCCAAGCCAGATATGCCGTCGAAACTGCCTGCAATTCCTACTCGTCTTCAGCTAAAGGCTATGCTCTGGGCTATGAACCCGGACAAGCCGACGACGGCTTCGTCAAGCTTGTCATCGACAAAAAGACAAAACACATACTCGGCGCCCATATTATCGGCCAAGAAGCATCTATTCTGCTGCAGCCTTTCATCAATTTGCTGTCCTGCGGCCCCCAAACTATTGTCCCCATCCAGCCCGCCATCGCCTCTCCTACGGCAGCTCACCTGCGTAAGCTGCCTCTGACTCGGAATACAGACCCAAAATCTGTCTACACCCTCAGCGAAACCATGACACCCCATCCGTCATTATCCGAAATAACTATGTGGACGCGATACTATTATGAAAAAAAGTAAGTAACCGTCCAAAATTTTAATCTAATTCTAATCTTATTTTAATCTAATTTTAATCTTCATCTGGTATAGTAAAGGTATCTTGCAAATGACGGAGGTATACCACATGGATGATAAAGAATTAGGCAGGCGCGGTGAAGAAGCTGCCGCCCAGTATATTTGCTTGCAGAAGCACTATTCATTGCTTTGTAAAAATTACCGCAGCCGTCTGGGAGAAATTGATTTAATTGCTCAAGACGGCAGTGTGATTGTTTTTATTGAAGTAAAAACCCGCAATTCCCGGCACTACGGCCAACCTGCAGAAGCTGTCGAAAAACACAAACAGCATAAACTTACGCTGACAGCCAAATCGTATTTGTCCCGTTATGGACTGTGGCATAGGCCCTGTCGTTTTGACGTCATTGAGGTCATGCCATCTGCTGCAGGATTTCGTATTCATCATATTCCCCACGCTTTTTGGAGCGTAGAATAAGGAGATGGCCTATGTTTGCGCGTATTTATGGTGCTACCATTTTGGGATTGCACGGTAATATTATTACTGTTGAAACAGATATTTCCAATGGACTGCCGGCATTTGAAATTGTTGGTCTTGCTACGACATCAGTCAAAGAATCAAAAGAACGCGTCCGGTCTGCTATAAAAAACAGCGGCTATGAATTTCCGATGCGCCGCATCACCGTCAATTTAGCTCCTGCAGATCTCAAAAAAGACAGTGCCGGCTTGGATGCCGCGATTGCTGTCGGTATTATGGTATCCAGCGGTCAGATTCCGGCAGAAAAATGCCAGCAGACGATGTTTATCGGTGAACTGGCGTTAGACGGCAACATCCGTCCCGTAACGGGGATTTTACCTATGATTTTACAAGGAACAGCAGACGGATTTCATACATTTTTTGTTAGCAAAGATAATGCTGACGAAGCAATTCTTTGCAGTGACGCTATTATTTATGCTGTATCTTCTTTTTCGGATATCATCGAGCATTTATTAGGAACCACACGGCTTTCTCCGGTTGAGCCTGCGGCTTCACTGCACGACCAGACGGAGTATGCCGTCGATTTTTCTGAAGTGCAAGGACAGTTTACGGCTAAGCGCGCGTTGGAAATAGCAGCTGCCGGCGGTCATAATGTACTGATGATTGGCCCGCCTGGTTCGGGGAAAACAATGCTTGCCAAACGTATTCCTACGATTCTGCCGCCTATGAATCAGCTAGAGTCCTTGGAAGTTACCAAGATTTACAGTGTTGCCGGTTTATTTAAACAATCTCATATGATGTCCGTTCGCCCATTCCGCAGCCCGCATCACACCATTTCTACAGCAGGCTTAATTGGCGGCGGCTCAATCCCTAAACCAGGCGAAGTAACGCTGAGCCACAACGGCGTTCTCTTTCTCGATGAACTGCCGGAATTTCCCCGTTCTGTATTAGAGGTACTGCGGCAGCCGTTGGAAGATGGCATCGTCCACATTGCCCGCGTCCATGCCGCTTTATCGTATCCGGCACGGTTTGTATTAATCGCTGCCATGAATCCATGCCCTTGTGGCTTTCTTGGCGATAAAGATCACCCCTGCACTTGTACGACAGGAGAAATACGCCGCTATGCCCGAAAAATTTCTGGCCCGCTGTTAGACCGTATCGATTTGCATGTAACAGTGGAACGGCCCAAATACGCTGAACTCATAACCGAAATCCCTCAAGAGTCTTCTGCCGCTATCCGCAGCCGCGTTTTACAAGCCCGCCAAATCCAAGAAAAACGGCTTGGTGCCTATGGACTTAGCTGCAATGCCCATATGGGACATCGGGAGATTAAAGAAACCTGTCCGCTTACGCAAGAAGCCCAATCACTGTTGGAACAAGTTTTCAACAAACTCAAACTGAGCGCCCGCAGTTATGACCGCATTATCAAAGTATCTCGAACGATTGCTGATTTGTCTCAGTCAGAAAAAATTTGTGATATACATGTTGCGGAAGCTGTTAGTTATCGTAATACACTGCAGAGGATGTGATACTATGGTAACGACGTCACCGGAGTCCGAACGATTATATACGGCTGCGCTTCTTTCTATTCCTCAATTAGGTTCCCGCAACATTCGCGCACTGGTCGCTTTGTTTGGCTCAGCAAAAACAGTATGGGAGACGCCTGCACCCATTCTGCAAGAAGCAGCAGGGCTATCTGTGAAAACGACAGCGTCTATAAAAACATATCGTCCCGATTATGATTGGGATAAGCAGCTGCATTATCTGCAAACATATCAGGTTCAGCTTGTATCGCTGTGGGAAGATACGTATCCGGCAGCACTGCAGCAAACATTCAATCCGCCAGTTGTTTTATATTATCGGGGACAGCTGCCGCAAACTGACCGAACAGCGGCTGTCGTTGGCGCCAGAAAAGCCACCCCGTATGGACTGAATGTATCGCAAACTATTGCGGCAGATATGGCGCGGCACCAGATTACCGTAGTCAGCGGCGGTGCTAAGGGCATTGATACCAAGGGTTATATCTGTGATGTAACTGACGAGGAGCAAGTGAAGAAGATGGTGG
>SAMEA104315423__coassemble_2380_pt1 | contig 12439 bp, 13 predicted proteins | sample SAMEA104315423__metabat2_low_PE_037 | metagenome-assembled genome bin SAMEA104315423 (sample SAMEA104315423) | gut metagenome | biome: Monkey gut; feature: monkey-associated habitat; material: faeces | place: China | collected 2013 | reverse complement strand
AGTTGGAAATCTCCGGTACTTCATCCTTCAATATTTCATACAGCTCATTCGTTACCTGCCTGAATTTGTTTCCACTCATTACGCTCGGGATAATCGAATTACCCCGACACCCCCTTTACCGCTTCCATCCGTCCCATCTACAGCAAAATCAAGGTACGTAAGGCTGCTTTCCAAATTTCTAGCAAGCTGTAAGTACATCTTGTATTTTTGAAAATAGATGTCCTCCGAACGGCTGCCATCTACCATAACCGTTGTATCAGAGCCTACCATAGCCGCCGCGCATTCACGGCAGGCAATAGCACAGCCTAATTGTTTTACAACCGGTCGTGCTGGCAGTTGAATATCCGCATCGAACAAGCTAAAAGAAAAGGCCAGCCGGTGTAGATAGTCATTTGCATAGTCAATATCGCAGTCTCTGCATGTTAAGATGGTATCTGTAATATCCGCTATTGTGATGAAATCCATATCAGTACGCCTCCCCAATTGCCTGCCGCACGGCTTTTTCAAATCGTGAAATAATGTGCCGCTGTTCGCTGTGAACGGCGTTAAAAATAAAGGGATCTTTCTTCGTTCCCGGGTGACTGACACGCTTGGCAAATATAAACTGGCTGCCATTCGTCCAACGAAGTGCCGTTTTCCTGCGCGGTACAATCATATGTCGTTTCGTTCCTTGATGCAAATATACCGTAATCTTTCGAGTTGTTCCTACGATGCCGCTAATATCATTACGAGTAAAGGATACGCTCGTTTTAATGGAACGTTCCGCTTCACCGGTACGTGTGATATACCGGTGATTTTTGCGGGCCCGCTCCTGAATATCTCTTACAGATGATTTCATAGCATCCTTGAGCTTAGCCTGTGTATCAATAGATACCTTATCCAATCGGCTGGCAACAGCATCCAGTCCTTTAATGGTTATGTTCAGTTCCATAGGCGGCTAAGCTTTGGCGCTATTAGCTGTCAGGCAAGCCAACGCCCCCGGCTGCACAACCTGCGCACCATATACAAGCAATGTACGGACAGCATCGGAGAAGGAATTTTCTAAACGCAACGCTTCTGTTTTAGTAAGCTGTTGAGCAAAGGAAATAGCCATATTCGTGCCAGCCAAGATTTTGTATTTGGCTCCTGCTGTATTCGGTGTATTGTTAGACTGATAAATGTTAAACCCTGCGGCCTGCCCAATATAGCCGTTTGCAAGCACGGTATCTGTTTTAGTTGTGCCGGCAGCTACAAAACGGTTATCTTTGAGCATGCGGCCGTAGAACCAAGACGGTACGACAACCCAGCGGCCTTCATTCGGTACGTTGGCATCATCCAAGGCACCTTTCAAATCAACTAAGGCTTCATACGCTGCATCAGCCGTATCCAGTACAAGCGGTGCCGCATCCGTCCCTAATCCAGTTTTGATGCCTGCTTTAGTATGGAACCCGGCAATATATTGATCTACTGTATCCCGAAGTTTATAAGACGCCCGCTGCATAGCCCCATCCACCAAATTTACATTGGCTTGGGCTGCATCCACATCATCTACTTTAAAAGCCGCATATTTTTGCTGGTCAATTGTCAAGGTTGTCGGCGTGCCATCTACGTCTTCATAAGCAAGGGCTGTGCCTTTTTTATAATCTTTTACCGTAATATCTGCAATCTGATTGATTTTAACCGTATCACCGGCCTGGGAAATATCGCCTTCATAATCTCGGTTGCAAAGATTACCGTATACTAAATTTTTGTCTAAATGGAGAAGCAGTCGCGCTTCCCAAATGGTTGGAATAAATGTACTAATTGCCATTATGCTTTCACTCCTTTACTAATCTCGTCCCAGTGTGCGTTAATTTCATCGCGGGACATACCTTTAATGTCTTCCATCGAGTATTTCTTATCATTGCCGCTGTTTCCGCCACTGCCGGAACCTGCCCCGCTGTGGCTGTCGTTTTTGATAGCCCAAGGATTAGCTTTGAGCCAGCCTTCGACCCCTTCAGCAATAGAAATTTCTTTATCGCCGGATTTAAAAACTAGACTGTCATCTTCCTTGGCTTTTACATTGGCCAACAACAGCTGTGTAAACACATCCGGCTGAATGGCTTTCCCTTTTGCCAAAGCTGCCGTAAGCTGTGATTTGATAGCCGTCTGAATCCGCTTATCATGTTCTTCCATGGCTTTTTGTTCGCTGGCTGTATATTTTTCAGTCAAGTCTTTTAACTGCTTTTCCAGTGTCGTCATTTTAGTGCCCAGTTCTTCCGGATTGCCCAGCTGTTTGATAACTGCCATCGTAGCCGCTAAATTCTGCAACGACGTGTCCAAATTATCGCCGTCACGAAGGCCAAGCATATCCAATACTTTATTACGGGCCACCCGGTTATTTGCCGCTTCTGTGCGAGTTTTACTGATTACGTCCTGTAAATCAGCTACCATCGCCCCGCCGTTTTCTATTTTCCCCAGTGCTTCAAAAATCTGCTGTAATGTATACGCCATACCGCGTGCTCCTCTCTGCCGTCCAGGCATAAAAAAATAACCGTTCTTTTACGTCTGCGGTCCGCGTCTGGCGGCGAAAAGACAACATATAAAATTATGTAACAAAAAAGCACCTACGTCATGTAAGTGCTTTATACCCCTTCAACTGCCCGTTGTAAATCTCCTTGCGCATTGTCTTCTATTACTTCCCATTTCCCCGGAGGAATCCCATCGTCATCTAAAGAGCCCGGACTAATGGCCGAATACAAGTAATCCTCATCAGAATCATCGATGATCCTCAAAAAGCCACCTTCAACACCAAGACATTGATAAATCTTATTTGATGTTAAGCTGTCTACTCCAAACGACTGCCCTATATATCGGACTTTCATGACTATTTCCTCCTTTCTGTATAACTCTTGATTTTAAATAGCACATTTCCTACTTCTTTATGATGATACCAATGAACATCAAATATATATTGGTCAGAAGTAATTGTACCAACTACTTTTTGCCATTCTTTAGCCATTCCACCATAATCTGTTGCTAATTTATCAGCAATTCTTAGATTACAATCGGAGCCTAGCCCAGCAATAACTTTTTTAGGTTTTACAATCGCACCTTCGGGAATGAACGCATTCTGACCTTCATCTTTATATGATAATTGCTGACCAATACTAACTTCTGATTTTATTATATCATCCTGCGTAGTTATCGACAATCGGCTTTTAGCCGTTTCTGCTGACCAGTTTCGCATATACCGCCGCCAGTCTGCATGATGCCGTTCCCATTTTTCAGCCCCTTGTATACCAAGTACCTTATATCGTTCCATATGGCTCAGCGATTCCAGCCATTCATCACCGCCTGCACGAATACGGTTCGTCTGCTTATTTTTAATCTCTGAATGATACACCGGCGATAAATGACAAAGACAATGCGGATGCACCGGCAGGGCTGGCGTTTTGTCTTTCGGAAATATGCCAGGGCCCAATCCCCATAGATTCGCATGGGCATACATATCGCATATATCAAAATGCGGATGTCGGCTGGACAGCTTCCAGCGATACGCCGCAACGTCTGTATCTCCGTCATACCGATAATGGAACCCATCCGCCCATGCTCGTGCTGCTTCCGTCCGGGCGATACGTTCTGCAACATAACGACTTTTTTCTTCTACGGCCGTTTTAACGGCGTTTTCTATGGCCTTGGTATTGTTTTTCTCTACAGCATTCAGGAGTTGCTTGTAGGCTGTCTTGAGTGCTCTGTTTGGTGCGCCATGAGTTCCTAATCTTTCTGTTTGTCGTTTGGCTCGACGTACCCGCCGCATCAATGCATAATAATCATCATCCGGAAATTCAGAACGCCTGACAAAATGTACAACCTGTTGTATATATTGGGGCAGTTCCTGCTTGCGAATAACATGCACGCCGCTGTTGTACCCATCATATAACGCTCTAGCCGCCTGCATCGCATGTTTTCCTAGCTTTTGTTGCTGCTGTATCGTTGAGATAATGGCCTGCCGCATTTCTTTTTGTGTGCCATGCAACTTTTCTGATAATTTCATTCCCGACGGGTCCCAAGCTTCTCGCAGTTCTGGAAGCAAGGGAATCGTCGCTATGCCGGCACCTTTGGCAAAGGCTTTGGCAATAGCCGCTTCTACCGCCGATTCCCAAAACAAATCCATTTGTGATTCCTGCAAAGATTTATCTATCGCTTCTTCTGTGTCCATATGATCTTCTACGATATAGGATATGGCAAGACGTATTACTATCTGCGCCTTGCTCATATACGCAAAAGATGCTTCCTGAAGTATTTTTTGTATTGGACTTGCCATGAGTCATCACCTATTCATTAGGTTCAGCATGTATCTTATTGCCTGTTTGCTTCTGCAGCTGTTCTACCAGCTCGTCAAACCGTTCGTCTGGTATGTCCGGACAGTAGGCAGCCATTACTTTTTTCAGCACTTCTTCACGCAGTCCGTCGCCTAGTCCCATATCTAAAACTGCTTGCGCCTGCGTTAGTTCTTCTGTTACGTCTACAATGCCAAAATTATCCGGATACGCTACGGTATAAGTAATGTCTTCATTCACCCACTTGGCAACCAAGTTCATTACCGCCGTTTCAGCGTGTGCACACTGCGCCGCAAAATTAGCCAATTGCTGATTGGTTCGTTCGAATTCCCACTGTCTGGCAATACCGCTATTATTATTTTGTGTCGTGCTAATGATGAACGACAAATTGGCCATCCGATACATTTCCTGCACTAACGACGCTATCTGATTTTGTAAAATTGTTGCCGGATCAGACGGCGGCGCAATAAATCCAGGTTCGTGGCTGTAATCCGGATTATACCCCAGCGCATTGTTTGTCCCTATCACCAAATCATTGACGTCTAAGGACGGAATGGTTAGCAGCGGAAACGTCTGATTCCGCAGTATTTCGCCCAGCCAAGAGCAATGATTAAATAATGCTTTCGCTGTCCGTGCAATAGGCAGTAGTTCCGGCGCCGGTCGCATGGTTTTCTGTTCCAACATCCGGCTAAATAACGGAACCACAGGAACACAGCCAAGATTGTGTGTTCCCTGTTGTAAGGAAATGCCGTCTCCCCAAATTTTCCACGAGTTTCTATCGAAATACACATACCGATATTGAACGGTACCGCTTTCTATGCCGGCAATTTCCTTAAACTTGATGTATTCCAAGTCGCCTGTTTTATCAATGCCATACTCTGCCAAGTTCTCCGGTTCCAATACATACGCATAAGGAAACTGACGGCGCTGTAGCATTTCCTGTAAACTTCTGGAGTTGGAATTGCGCACATTATCAACCACAATAAATGAGATACCGTATACTTTTGCCATGACGGCGGCTCGTTTGATGAAAAGCTGTATATTGGTTCCTGATGCATCTACATCCATAGAAAAGTTCTTGATAATCCGTTCAGCTGTTCCGTGATAATCCCGTAGCGGATTCTTTTTGAAAATCGGATCGACCAACGCATTGACAATCGGCGCAAAATAATTCAGGTAATATGCATTTTCCCGTCTATAGGTATAATCTTCATTGCTTTCTCGTTTGTGCTTATTAAGGTACGTGCCATCTTCAAATCCTCCAGTACCAAAATACGCATCTTTTAATAACTGATACCCAAACATAATACCTCCTAATAATTTACCCGTTTTGTTACGACCTTATTTCGCGTCATAACTTCAGTCATAGCATAGCGAACTGCATCAATGGCATGATTATTTGCATCCGGATACGCACTAATAAACTGTCCGTCTTTATTGCGTTCATACTCATAACCAACAAACTCTCGATAGGCATTCGGACATCTTCGCTTGTCAATATAAATATGCGTTCGGTTTTGCAGCCATTTCATCCCATAATCAATACTGTCCGGCCCTTTTTTGGCACCAGATATATTCAAGCCAGAAAGGCTCATTTCAGCAATCGATTTTGGTTCTGCGGCATCAGCCAATATTCTATGCTCGTGGATTCTTGGCTTGATACGGTCTACGGCCTGTTTATTCGTTAGTTTCTGCTGATATACCTCGTCAAAAATATACAGGTCTTCATGTTTGGCGTCGTAATACATCGCTACAAACGCCAATGGGTCTACCGCAAAGCCGAAGTCCAAACCGTAATATAGCTTGTCAAACTGTTGTATCATTTCGTCGCTCATGGCCATGTCTTCCACATTCTCAAAGACCGCCCCGCCGGTACCGGTTACTTTGCCAAGATATTCATGACGATACAGTATTTCGCTTTTGGCTTTTAATTTTTCCGCTTCCAGAATAAACTGTTCACCCAGCCAGTCACGAGGTACCTGCAGATATGTCGAGTGATGCACGAATCGGTCCTCATCGTCTACCAATATTTCTTCATTAACCCAGTTATTACGGCTTTTCGGCGGGTTATACGTACAAAATACCCAATATGTCGAGCCACCGCGTAAAAGAGACTGCAGCACGTTGCGGATTTCTTCCATGCCGCTAAATTGGTCCAATTCCTCGAACCACACAATCCCGACATAGCCAAAGGGCAGCTTGATAGATTTTACTTTTGCCGGGTCATCCAGCCCAAAGAACAGTATCTTCTGTCCTGTCGGCGTGTACGTAATCTCATGGGGTGACGTAATGAACTTATACCGGTCTATTACGCCAAGCCGTTCAATGCCCCATTGGATTTGCGGGTACACGCTGTTTTTGATGGTATTGCGCACCTTTCGTAGCACAACGGCATGGCACTGAGGATGCTGCATTAGCAGAAGCGGAATATCTACGCCGACAAAAGAGGATTTCGTAGAGCCGCGCCCACCGGCAAACCAATAAAAAGTATGTCCATGTTCTTGTATATCCCAAAAGGCATCATCAAATGCCGGCGACACTAATGACGCTACATTAACTTTCATCGGTATGCTCCTCCTTCCTGTCAAACGTGAATGTTACCGTTTCTGATTGCTTATCCGTATTCCGTTCCGCCACTTCGGCTTTGAGTTTTGCTATACGAAGCTGCTGTTCTTCTTTTTCCAAATCAATAAAACGCCCGAATCGTTTTTCCAATGCCTTAGCTGCTTCCAGCCTATCCCGTGCGGATGCCTGTTTTTGCATGATTCGCGCCTTGCTGCATCCCTCGCCTGTGCCCTCTGTAACAATAACCTCTTCTGCAACGTCTCCACGCATTACCGCTGTTATAAACTCCAAAACCTCACTGAGCGCCGCTGTACGGCTGTTTTTTAGTTCCTGCAGGCGTTTTCCTATGGCGTCATATAAATCGGGTTTAAATTGGGGATTCTTGGGGATTATCCACTTGTTAGCCGTTGTGACGCTCCCCTTACTGTACCCTGCACGCCGTGCCGCTTCACTAGCGTTCCCCGTCTCAATATAGTAATCAATAAACCGCTTTTGTTTTTCCGTCAGTTTCACTACATGTTCACCACCATCCCGTTCGTTTATTTCGTACTTGGCAGGTGCAGAAGGATTTGAACCTACATCTGCAGTTTTGGAGACTGCCATGCTGCCATTACACTATGCACCCACGAAAAAAAGGCCACGCAGCATGTACGTGCCCTTTTCCTTTATTCTGTTTTCATCAAAAGAGTTTTTTATACGCAAAGCCATAATTTTCCACATGCTTTTATGAAATAAAAAAGAGACAGCCTCAATTGGCTGCCCCCTTGTCTGCTTTTCACAATACTATTATACACATTTTTCGAGTGCAATTCTATGCAATCTTTCAAAAGAACGTAAAGCCCTCCCGTGTACGTAAAACATATTTCGCAGACTAAAATCCATATCTACCGCAATTCGTTCCCATTCTTCACAATTAATGTACCTCGCATACAGTACGGCTTGCTGTGTTTCATCCGGCAGCATGGCTATCATTGCTTTAGCCTCAATGCGCATGTCTATCAGTATGTCCCATTCAGCATTCACCTTATCAAAATATTCCTCCAGTTTTACATACTTATCCGCTAAATCAGATTTCTTAGTTCCGGACACTTTCTCCGACAAGCTGGCAGCTTTCAATGATAAAATATCAGATTTCACCTCCGTCAACTCCTTCTCGGATTGCCGTAATATGTAATTTTGTCTTCGTACTCGATTAAGATATTCTTTTGCTGTCATACCTACCTCCGGATTACTACTTCGATAACCTTCGTGCTTCGCTGCGTACATACAGCATGATACCCCGCCTGCGTACACACCAGCTTGACAATCTTAATTACTAAATCCGCTTTGCGGTCATCAGCTTTGATATTGCCGATGGCCTGCCCCGCAGTCGGGCCCTTGTATCCTTCATGATTCCTCATACGCTCCCTCCTCGAACCGCTTGAATCCTTGCCTTTAAACTGTTTAATACAAACGCTTGGGCCGCGTCCTTCTTTGTCAGGGCATCAGCTAAGTCTTCATCACGCGTACCCTCACAAACCAAATGATGCACAATAACAGGGTATTTTTGTCCTTGCCGGTGCAGCCGTTTATTTGCCTGTTGGTACAACTCTAAAGACCAGTTCAAGCCAAACCAAATAATATGATGCCCGCCGTCTTGCAGGTTTAACCCGTAGCCCGTCGATGCCGGATGGGCAAGCAGTAAATCCACTTGACCACGGTTCCAAGCCATTTCGTCGTCAGCATTTTTATATGTACGGTATCGTAGTTTTGTTTTCTGCAGTGCAGCCATCATCCGGTCGCGGTCGTGCTGGAAATTGTAAAAAACTAAAGCATGCTGGCCTTGCAGCTTCTCCACTAGCTCCATAAAGGCCTCCAGCTTGCAGTCATGTACAGCATGCATTTCGTGTTCATCGTCATAAATAGCGCCGTTGGCAAGCTGCTGCAGTTTATTTGACAGCGCTGCCGCAGATGTCACGTCAATATCGCCATCCGGTAAAGCCAGGATCATCGTCCTTTCCAATTCCCTGTATGCTTTTTTTGCTTTCGGCGACAGGACCACCGGCACCTCATCCAAAATGCACTCTGGCAGCTGTAGGTAATCCGACGCTTTCATGCTGATGCATATATCAGCAATTTTTGCCATAACAGCGTCTTGTGCCCCGTCTTTCGGGTCATACTCATAAATCACATCTCGGCTGCGGCGCCCCGGTTCAAAATAGCGCTCCCGGAAGTGCGTATAGTAACGGCCTAGCCGTTCGCCCCGATCCAATAAAAATACCTGGCTCCATAAATCATTCAAGCCATTTGGTGATGGCGTTCCGGTCAGCCCTACGATGCGATTAATGTGCGAACGAATAGCCGCTAGAGCCTTAAATCGTTTGGCACTATGGTTTTTAAATGATGAGAATTCATCACACACCACCATGTCAAAAGGCCAATCATTTTTATAATAGTCAACCAGCCAGACAACGTTCTCCCGGTTGATAACGAAAATATCCGCCGGTGTATTCAGCGCCCGAATCCGTTTTGTTTCGCCGCCCAGGACCGTAGAAAAGCGCAAGTGCTTCAAATTGTCCCACTTCTGCGCTTCTCGCTGCCACGTCGCCTCGGCTACTTTCTTAGGCGCGATGACGAGTACACGGCAGACCAGAAAGCGGCCGTATTTCAGCTCATTGACGGCGGTCAGCGTGATTGCTGTCTTGCCAAGACCCATATCAAGGAATAAGCCAATAGCGGGCTTTTGCAAAATTTGCTGAATACAATATCGCTGGTATGGATGCGGCTTGAATATCATTTTGCATCCCCCCTAATCGCTATGGTTTCGCTTCTACGCCCAATCGGATAGAGTGGACGTCTAAATACTCATTGACAGCGCTTTCACCCTGCAGGACGTAAACTACGCAGTGTTTTTGTTTCAGCCGCTTCATCTGCGCTAATTGCAGTGGCGTCGGTTTATTCGTTTCCGTTTTCAATTCGACAAATTCAATCTTGCCGTCCGGAAAAATAACAATCCGGTCCGGCACACCTGTATTTCCGGGGGATACCCATTTATATGCAATGCCTCCCAGGACTTTTACTCCGTTTACTAGCTTTCTTTCGATGTTTCTTTCTAATGCCATTGTCATGCCTCCTTTGTATAAACTTAACTTTGATGCTTTTTTTTATTTTTTACAGGTGTACCCATTCTATGTAAAAAGTATTTTTTTTTAGAGGATTTGAGAAGGGCTATACTCGTAATGCATACACCTATTTTCTCTATACGCCCTAATATCCCCCTAATTCTTACTTTTAAGTATTTATATATAAGTATGGGTACATTGGGTACATATGTTAAATAACACGATAGCTATGCTGTTTAAGCTGTACCCATAAGCAAAATTTAAAGGGTAGCTATGGGTACACCTTAAATGCGTTTTAGTTCTTAAAACTTTATCAAACGCTCTTTACTATTTTTAAGTATCTCTTAAATTTATTTCTTATGGGTACACTTTCGGTGCGCCTTCTTTCTGCATATTAATTATCTTTTCTGAATTTTTATAATTTCAAACCCCCGCTGCGCGCCGCAATATCCATAGCGACGTTTATCTTTGTTCCGCCTCCATCCGGACAGCCCGGCTAAAATATAATTAATGTCCCTAGCGTCAGACCGCTTCATGTTCCGCGGATCACCACCAAAGCATTCACACCAAATCTCTAAGGCGCAGGTCTTTGTCCGTCGCGTCGTCGTCCCGCATTGGGCTGTACCCGCCCAGTACATCCGCCGTGCAGCCAGACTCAGACTGTCATAATTATCCGGCACAGGCTTATCAAGAAAATCGCGGATCATGCCTTCTTTGACATTGTCCTCCCGATGCTGTTCCTGTTCAGCCTTTGCCATAGTATCCAGCTCCGGCGTATCCATGTACAGCGGCTCGCCTTTCTTCCAGTAATAGACCGCCTCTGCCCATAATTGGTCAACTTCCCCAGGCAGTTCGGCCCAGATGCTTTTCGTCGGCCGACAAATGCCTACCTCAACAGGCCAAAAGCGCCGGGACCCTGTCGGATCCTTTAAAAAGTCATGGTCATTACAAGTACCAAAAAAAATACATTTGCGTGGAAAACGCCCCGTATGCCGGCCATACGGCTGCCGATACACATCATCGCAGCGTGACAGGAATTGTTTGATTTCGTTGTCATCGCTCTTACTGTAGCCTGTCATTTCGCCGATTTCTACAATCCAGATGCCCTGTATCATTTCTGCCGCTTCTTTGCCCCGGAATGACTGCAGGCTGTCGCTATGCCAGTGCCTCCCTATTGTCTTGAGAAACGTCGTCTTACCGATACCCTGCGGCCCCGTGAATACGGGTACATAGTCATATTTACATCCGGGCGTCATCACGCGGGCTACGCCGGCCGCGAAAGCCTTGCGGGCAACAGCACGGACGTATGTATTGTCTACGGCGCCCAGGTAATCATGCAAAACTTTTTCAAGCCGATGTGTATTGTCCCAGCTGAGATTCTTGAGATAGTCTTTTACCTCATTGAATCGATGTTGTTCCGATACCAGCATCAGCGCGCCAATTATTTTATCGCGTCCGGTAATGCCATAGCGGTTTTCCAAGTACCACGCGATTCCTGCATCATCCGTATCCTGCCATAACCGGCGATCATTGCAGCCGTTCCATGGCAGGGCGCCAAGAACAAGGCCGCGTGTCGAAAAGTCATCGATCGCAACTTTCCCGGCAAGCTCAGGGTCATAATTTAGGATCCGGATAATGTTGTCCATTGTCTTTTTTGGCCGCCCCGTGTTCTGGTCGTACTCCAGATGAGCGACGCGCATCCAGTCCACGCTGTCATTTGTCAGCGTGATTTCCGGCGGCGTGCCGTCTGCATTGTCAGGTATCGCGGAAAAGACATCTGAAGCATGCTGCCGCGCCATGGTGTTGAGCTCTGTCATAACGTCTGTATCCTGCATAGCTAACTGCTTCATCGCTTGATAGCTCGGCAGCCGGTTGACAGGCGTACCGTCTTTTGCGTTGGTGTCATCATCACTAAACCGGTGCAATCGAATAAGGTCAAATGCGTTGACTAATTGCCCGCTGCATGGGTCCGTCGCATGATGGCTGTATAAAAATTTACCATCGTCATAGATGACGGCCCCTGCCGTAGTCGAGCCACCTGTATAGGTCAGGCGATCCGTTTTATCCGTCGGTTCATAGGCATTCGGAATAAATTTTTCAATAGCCTCTAATATGTCATAGGTTCGGCAAAATGCCCCCACAATGCCATTCTTGGTTGTCGGGTCCTGCTGTTTGGCAAGCAGCTCCTTCGGCTTGACTTCTTTCCCAGGGACTTGCGGCCATGTACGCATATCATGCCAGTCGCCGTACTGTGCTAAGATACCATCCGCACTGACAAAAGGATTATCACTATACTGAAAGACATAAGGGCTGTCCGAGCTGCATCCCGGCCAATACATCAGCCGAGACAAGTCAAATGTCGTCGGGTCGCACAGCTCGATGCCGATGACGCTCGCCAATTTTCGGGCAATCGGCTCGTATTCGTCGGCGCCGACAGTCTTATCAAGCGGCAGAATGACCCGTAAGCGCGGC
>SAMEA104315423__coassemble_2315_pt1 | contig 13080 bp, 13 predicted proteins | sample SAMEA104315423__metabat2_low_PE_037 | metagenome-assembled genome bin SAMEA104315423 (sample SAMEA104315423) | gut metagenome | biome: Monkey gut; feature: monkey-associated habitat; material: faeces | place: China | collected 2013 | reverse complement strand
ACCATACGCCGGCTGAGCTATTCGATGCATTTCTCGATGAAGTCTATGCTATTGAAAGCGTTTCTTGATTAAGTTTGTTCAAATTCAACTTGCAATTTACGTATAATAATCATAAGAGAATTTAGATAACCATTCTCTCAATTTAAGTGTTAATTTAGTTAATGGTTCTAAATGATTCATCCGATATTCATTTAAAATCTTATAAGCCTTTTCCAAATCAATATTTGATTGTTCTTCTGGAAATGCTAAAGTTCTCCCGATTTTATCAACTTGACTTTTAGAAACCATTTTTCTTTCCTTTCTTTGATCATTATCTATAATTTCTGAAAAAGACAAATATCTCATAACTATTTATTTTAACGATTTATCCGCCAACAAATTATATAATGTATCTCTCTAGCCTAGTGAAGCTGCAATATTCGAGATTCGATATATAAATAATACCATTTCAATTTTTCGTATAAGAAATCACTAAACGTCAATATAAAGTTTTTTAAAACCGCAGTATACACCATCGCAATCACTACACCAAAAATAAACGTAGCTGCAACAAATATGAAGACCCATACAAAGATATGTTCGTATCCATAATTTTGATAAATAAAATTCCAAATTTCAGGTCTGATATAAGCTCTCAAAATGAGATTTTCATGAATGATATAAATCAAAAGAGTAAGGCTTGATAGATAATTAACTGCATTATTGTGAAAGTGGATTTGCCTAGCTATATTAAAGAAAGCAATAGCCATTGCAATCACAAAAGGATTACAGTTATTAAGCGCCCAATGTAACGCTTTTTGTGAAAGCGCTGATATATGCACTCCGGCAAATTCGGTTACCAAAGTAAGGCAAATAACGCCAATCCCCCCAAATATAAATAAACAGGCATTGGCTTTTATACTGTCTGCAAAATCTTTTAAGTAATACTGAATATAGGCAATAACAAAATATATGGTTATCCACAAAATTAAATCTGAACCAAAGAAAAGTTTACTTTTGATAAAATTAACCCCTATATACAAAATTGTCAATGCCGCAGTACTGCGAAAAAGTTGCTGTTGATTCATCTGACCAATAACTTTATTTAAGATTGGATGAACCAAATAAAAAAGCAGATAGCAAGTCATATACCAGTTAGTACTAAAAGTCGTAGGTAAGAAACTTTTTATGATGTCCTTAGCTGAAATATGAATATGTAATCCAAAATAGGTAACAGCCAGGATTATAACCGATACAGACCATATCTCAATTAGCATAAATAGCCATTTCTTCTTGTTACAATGTTGGCTTCTCAACAGAAACCAAGCAGAACATATGAAAAAAATAGAATTTCCCCAAACGCCAAAATGCCGGAGAAGCACTAGGATAATAGTTGATACATCTAAAGTCGCCTGTGCTATATTCCACACATATGCAATGTTTACAGGATTGCCACTTGTCAAAGTTTGAACAATATGGTTAACTACAATGACAAATATAGCAAAAACCTTTAATAGTTCAATGCTTGATTCTCGTTTTTTCCATTTCTTTTCAATTACAGCAACATCTGTCTGTCTGTCTGTCTGTCTGTCTGTCACAATTGTACCTCGCTTTCCAAAGGGTGCTACTAAAATTTTACACTTTTAAAAATTTTAGTCCAATTTTTTTTAAAGTATAAAACCAACGCAATCCATTATAACTTTTGCAACGACAAAGTCGTCTTGGAATATCTGAAAAGAACGGGAAATGTGCATTTATAGAACAACTTTTTTGGAATTCATGGTTTGAAAAAAATAACTGGACTAATCTTCTTTTTCCCTTTTGAGAATCATTAGAATAAAAAATAAACTGCATGCACCCTAACGCACCTAAACACAATCGTTTTTCCAATACTATAGAATGATTTCCTGATAAATAATTTTTTACAAACTGTTGGCTCTTTTCATAAATAAGAACTAAATCTTTAAGATCACTTTCTCGAAAAGCTTTTGTTGCTGAGCTTTCATTCATTTTATTGTACGTATATCCTACATAAGTTGAAAGTGAAATTTTATTACACTTAGGATAATATTCAAGATTAAATAACAAATCTTCGCCTAATTTGACAGAGGAATCAAAGAGCTGATTTCCAATAAGTTCACGCCGATAAAGTTTTGCAACAGGGGAATTTAAAATACAATTCTCGTATAATTCATCAAAACGGTCAGATAAATCACTTAGTAATATATTTTCTTCTTTACAAATTTTATTTTCTCTTAACTTCCGTTTTCCAATTTCTTTGTAGCCACTAATAACTAAATCACATTTACTGACATTCTTCATCCTAGTTAGAAGATTATCACAAAAATCTCTTTCAATCCAATCATCTGCATCTACAAACATAATATATTCCCCTGTTGCCTGGTTCAATCCAACATTTCTAGCAGAGGAAACCCCCATATTCTTTTGATGAAATACACGAATCCTTGAATCTTTACGTGAATATAAATCACATAAGTCTCCACTCCCATCTGTAGCCCCATCATCCACTAATATTACTTCCCAATCTGAAAGAGTTTGAGCTATAACACTTTCTATACATCGTACTAAATACAACCTTACATTATAAACAGGAATAATAATACTAATCATAGAGTTCCCCTTTAACAACGTCATTTCGGTGAATATCCAGCCACCAAACAGTCCCTAAAGCTAAGTATTCCATTCTAAAATCTGACATATCCAAAACTAAAATAGGGACAATAATAAGCGGCAAACCAATTAACCATTTCGAGTTAAAAAATAGTCTTCTAAATAATGCGATAAAAGATACCAAAGTTACTATTCCACCATCAAGCAACAATTGAAACATAGTATTATGCGTTGGATAAGGTAATAAATGTCGTTCACTCAACCATCCATGCCCTAATATCGGGCTATCTTGTATAAAATCCCATGCTGCTTGCCAAATCAAAATTCTGTTATCATCCCCCAAAGACTGCATCTGTTTCAGTGTTTGTTCACGTCCCAAGATACTACCCGTAAAAAGGAAAAAATCATTAGCCCATTCAGCTATTGTATCAGGTATCGCAATCAGGGTAATGATTGCGATCATAAATATAGCAATTAATGAGGCGGATACTAGGGTTTTATATTTGGGTTTTGTAATGAATGATTTACCCAGAAAGTAGAGCAATAAAATCAAAATAGCGGTTCTTGAAAAACTCAATATAGTTCCCAATGCACAAAAAAGTAATGGCCATTTTTTTTCATTGCTTTCCCAAAAAATTTCTATAAAATATATTAAAATAAAAATATACGCCATGTATTTATTGGGATCACTAAAAAATCCATTTAGCCTTATTTCCTTGGGATCCATGTAAATATTGGTTTGGACTAATCCACTTTCTATATTATTAAATACTCCAATTACTTGAAAAATATAAACAGAGATTGCGAAATATATAGCAGTAAATATAATATCATAGAAAATTTTTTTCTGTTTAGGAAATAGTTGTTTAGAGTTCATAACAACGAAAAGTAAACTAAGAGCCAAAAAATACCGTAAAACTGTAATAGCCGAATAATCATGATAATTTGTAAGGAAAACTAAAAGTACAATTCCCATAAAAATTGGGATATCAAGCTTTATTTTCAAGCGATATCCGGAAAAAAATAAGCTAATAACACCAAAAACAATAGCTAAATCATATAAACGTAATCCAGCAATTGTAAAACCCCAAAAAAGGGTTAAAAACATAAAAAGGAACACAAATGATGGTTCATGATGAATGTGGAACCATCGTTTATAAATACAACATAAAATTACCACCGAAACTAAAACAAGATACGGACTTACAATAAATAGAAACGGTATGGCAAATAAAAAAAGATATCGCATAGCAAATAATATAGAGTCAATATTTATAAGCATAATATGTTCCCTTCGTAAATTTTAATAGTTAAAGCTCCAAGAACTTCTCCGCCACATGTTCATAGCTCAAGTCTAAATGCCCCGGTCCCAGGCCTTCTCCGCCGCTCAGGAACATTTTTTCAATACCTTCGGCAATGCTCTCCGGTGAATCTACATCAACAAAGCATCTTGTATTGACAGGCAGATCATACAAAGATTCCACCTGGCCTCCGGTAAAGGGACTGACGACCTTACAATGCAAGAGAACGGCTTCAAAAAAGACGATTCCCATCGGTTCAGAATCATTCAGCGAAACAAAGACTTCACTTTTCTTATAGTAATCATATAATTCACCATGCGATAAGCTTCCCAGATATTTCATATTAAGTTCATGTTCACGGGCATACTGTAGCAGTGTTTCTTTTTCTTCTCCGTTACCAGCTAAATACAAAACGTAATCTACATTCTTTTCTTTCAATACATTTAACGCTTTCAGAAGCATAAGAGGCCTTTTCGATTTCACAAGACGACCAGCAAATAAAATGGAATGCTTTTCTTTCGTAAAATTCTTTTCTTTCGCTGCTTTTTCTATATATTCTGGTGCCACGCCGAGATGAATGATTGCATCAGCCTGTATATTAAAGAAATCACCATTCACCATCCTAGTGAAGTAGCTGTTCGAAACGACCCGGTCTGATTTAAGTGTAACTAATTTCTGATAAAAAGGGGCCAAGATTGATTTCAAATGGCTGTAGTATACCCGGTCAAAGAATCCATGAAGTACATAGATTTTTTTGATATCTTTGGGAAGCACATAGAAGAACGCGCCATACTGCAGAGCCGCAATTACCATACGTGGTGAATAAGATTTAACAAATCGGTAGACATCAAAAAGGGACGAACATTGCTTTACCTGATGTTCTTTTTGATGAATCAAATTCTTTTGCACTGTCACGATAACAGAATCATACCCTAACCGCCGAAAGGCAGCATTTAATTCTTCATCAAAATTGGCAACGCCTCCAAAGTAATCTTTAGTTGTTACGGGCCCAAGGATAATAATCCTTTTATTTTCCATCATTAACCTCCCTGAAAAGTTTCAGATATTTATCAGCAGACCAATCCCAATTAAAGTCTTTTAATACAGAATCATCTACAGCAATTGGATTTTTCTTTATATCGATAATGGCAGAATAAACGTCTTCAATATTTTTGTCTGGTATTACATAGCCAGTTCCGCCATTTTTTACGACTTCTCCCAGACCGCCTACATCAAAGCAGATGACAGGTACATGATTGGCAATCGCTTCGCAGACAGAAATCGACAGATTTTCTATAGATGACAAATTCAAAAAAGCATCATATGACTGATAAGGAACGTTTCTGATCATGCCCATAAGTCTGATATTACTGAATTTTTTTAATTGTTCAGCTACTTCATGATCCAATATTTTTCCATAAATATCTATTTTAATATTGGATTTATGTTTTTTAAGAACTTGAGCTAAATCTAGGCAATATTTATATTTTCTTTTGTCCACATTACCAACCATAAGGCAACTATTTGGATATTTTTGTATCCCCTGCTCGACAATCTTAAAATCCATACCGTTGCGAATAACAGTACTTTTCTGATTAATCGTATCCGTAAACTTTTTCATATAATAAGATACATTAATAATATAAGTTGCATTCTTCAAAGTTATATAATAAAGAGGCAGAAAGTAAAATGACTTCAATCGGAATGCGAAACTAATTTGTGCGGCGTCCGGCCAATTTCCATGATAAGTATGAAAATACTTTTTTCCCAACATTCCCAATAAAAAGCCAAAATGATCATCTGAATAGTAAATGGTATCATCCTGTTGATTTTCTGCTTTCCACAGAGTTGCTACCAAGAAAGGCATTTGAGAAAAAGTCTTTATTCTAATATTATCCTGCTTAAAGCGTTCGCCTTCATGCAAGGTATAGACAACCACTTCAGAAAAGCTCTGACTCCAACGTTTAACAAACTGCTGCGTCGCCATGGTAGCTCCTGTGAAGTTATATCCATAGTTTTTCGTTAAAATGACCAGTCGGCTCATATTCTCTCCTTTACTATACTACTATAAATAATGTTTCTTTATCCCGCCTACAATATAACAAGCCATGTACCAACTGGCAGCCAATAAGGAAAGATCCTGGCTTTCTCTATATACTCTCCATGTCCAAACCAAACTTTTCCATTTATTGCTTGTCAGTGAGCCATCACCCTTTCGATAATACGCCAGTTCCTTAGGCAGTGAATAGGCTTTCCATCCTTGTTTTAGGATATTGAGCCATGTAATGTAATCTTCATGACGCAGAGATGGCATATGGATATCTTGAATCTGTTCTCTATCAATCATAACAGTTAAGCAGCCAATATCATTGCCTTTCAGCAATTCTTTATAATCGACAACTGGCTTTGTTTTAACAAGATTACCTAACTGACTAATATCTCCAGTAAACTGACGGTACCATGTATAAGTAAATGCATAGTGATTCTTCTGCATAAACACAAGCTGCATAGATAATTTTTCCGGATGCCACATGTCATCGCTGTCTAGGAATGCAATGTAACGTCCTTGGGCTTTTGCTATACCTATATTCCGGGCATTGGCAACACCTTTGTTTTGCGCCAAGCGGATGTAATGTATCCGTTTATCTTGAAATGCTAACACGATATCCGATATTTGTTCTATCGAGCAATCATCAATAATTAGCAGTTCCCATTGGGTAAATACCTGGTCTTTGACAGACTGGATGCTCGCTGCTATCGTATGGCGGCTATTATAGGCAGGCATAATTACACTAACAACCGGCATACATGGTCTTAATGAGGTGTTATCTTGCATAAGTCACACCTCGCCATTCCCAGTATAGCAGACTAATTAGTCTTTCGGCAAGAACGTTTGTTTTCTTTCTTTCTTTCTTTCTTTCTTTAAGACGGAATAAGTGTTGTCCATCTATACGCTCCTTTCCTGCTATACTTGTTTCTTATATCTCATAACTGCTCAAATCCTTTTCCTGCTGTATGCCCGTGCCTTCAGTTGCGCTTTTGGTGAAGATGACGCGTACCGTTTGGATCATGATGATCAGGTCTTCGACGACGCTGCATTGTTGGATGTACATGAGGTCATAGATGAGTTTGTCGTATGGGGTGGTGTTGTATTTGCCATAGACTTGGGCAAGACCTGTAATGCCGGGTTTGACATTGGTTCGGTAGGCATATTCAGGGGTTTCTTTGATGAATTGTTCGACGAAGAAAGGTCGTTCGGGTCTGGGGCCTACGAGGCTCATGTCACCGACGACGACGTTCCAGATTTGGGGCAGTTCGTCGAGGCGTGTAGCACGGAAGATTTTGCCTGCACGGGTAATGCGGGGATCGTTTTCTTCGGCTAGCTGAGGGCCGGAGTATTTTTCGGCATCGGTCCGCATAGTGCGGAATTTGTGGACTTTGAAGGGTTTGCCGTCTTTGCCCGTACGTACTTGGCTGTAAAAAATGGGCCCATGGTCGCCGAGTTTGATAGCGACGGCGCAGGCTGCCATAAACGGCAGGGCAATAAGAAAGGCAATACCGGAGACGATGAGGTCGAGCGTCCGTTTGAGGACTCGTTTTTCCAGGCTCAGCTGCAGGTTTTGGATTTCGAAGACGGGAATATCATCGATTTTTCCTAGTTCCGCATCGCTGCAGAGGACTTCGTACATGTCCGGCACGAGAATCGCTTGTTTGTTGTGCTGATAGCAATAGCCCACAATGGCTTTCTTTTGGGCTTTGGACAGACTGGGGCAGATAATGAGACCCTGCGTTTCTTCGGCATAGGCCTGCCAGTCTTTGCGCATATCCGTGCAGATATATTGGAGATGCCAGTTGAGCTGGGGCTGGCGAATCAGCCGGTTGTAGACATGAAGGCATTCTTCTTTGGATCCCAGCAAAAAGGCTTTGCGCTGGGCATGAATGGCTCGTTCGACATGCCATGCGGCACGGCGCCAAGCAATAAAGGCCACGCATTGGATCGCGATACTCGTCAGGAGTTGTCCGCGGGAATAGGAAAATTCTCGCACAAAAAAGCTGAGGGCCATCATGATGACGGCTGTGCCTACCATGCTGACCAGCAGACTGAGGATAATTTCAGCAAACCGTTTGCGGCCAATCGAATAGAGGCCGTTGATGTTAAACAACAAGCCGTTGACGACAATCATGACCAGCATCATGTCGGAATACATGGTAAAATTAGCCGCTAAAATATTTTTATTTAAAACAAATGCTGTTGCCAAGCAGTAGGAACCAATCATAATCAGGATATCGCCGACCAGCATGACAAACTTGCGTGACTGCGGAAATTTCCGTTCCCCCATGGTATCGTGTCTCCTTTCCTTTACTTTTGTTTCTTCTTTTTATGTTTTTCCCCTTCTTCGTCATAGTAGTAATAATAACCATACCCATAGCCGTAGCCGCTGTGGCGCTGCGGGACGGCGTTGAGGACGGCGCCGAGGATATTGGCACCGGCTTGTTCCAGTCTGCTTTTTGCCAGTTTGGCTTCGTCCGGTGAAATTTTGCCGGATTTGATGACAAAGACGATGCCGTCTACTTTTGGGGATAGGACGGCGGCATCGGTGACAGCCAGTACGGGCGGCATATCGACGAGTACGTAGTCATAGGTGTTTTTGACTTGCCGCAGCAGCTCATCCATTTTTTTAGAGCCCAAGAGTTCTGACGGATTGGGCGGCACAGGCCCGCTGGTCAGGATATCCAGATTTGGGTGGTCACTAGGCTGAATGGCTTCTTCCAAAGACATATTCATGGCAATACAGTTGCTCAGGCCCTTATTAAACAAGCCAAAGATTTGGTGCTGTACAGGCTTGCGCATATCGGCATCGATAAGCAATACTTTTTTGTCGTCTTGTGCCATAGCCAAAGCAATGTTGGAAATGGTCGTCGATTTGCCTTCAGACGGCGTAGATGAGGTAAAGCTGATGCATTTGAGCTGCTTGCCCGCACCGGCAAACTGCAGGTTGGTGCGGACGGCGCGGTAGGCTTCGGATATAGGAGATTTACTATCTTTTTGTACAATTAATTCTATTTCTTCCATAGTTTATCTCTCCATTTCTGTAATAGGCTGCGATGCTGATACGGTCTGTCAGCGCTGTCTGCTTCAGGGATAATGCCGATAACAGGCAGTCCCAGGATATTTTCGACATCATCTGTCGTTTTAATTTTGCGGTTGAGCAGCGAGTTGGCTACGACCACGCCTGTGCCGACGATAGCTCCCAGCAGAATGCCTATGATCATCGTCAGCAGCTTGCGCGGCTTGATCGGTTTTTCCGGCAGTGTCGCCGCATCGACGACTTGGACTTCGTTTGGTACCATGACTTCGGCGACTTTGGATTCTTCCAAGCGTTTTGCCAGCATGACATAGATTTCCTGGGCGACGTCGGCATCTCGCTTGACGCGGATATAGCCCCGCTGTTTAGCCGGCAAGGCGGCAATGGTCGCGTTGTTTTTGGCATCGAGGTCGGCAATAGCCTGGCTCTTGCCTTCGGCAACGGCTAAGGCCGCTTCGTTTTTGAATTTATCTGCCAAGAGGCCTTGCTGTACCGAGTTGCTCGACGGTGCCTGCTGAGAGACGATTTTGTCGATTTCGCTGTTCAGTCCAGCTTGAGCCTGCTGGATTTGCTGGTTGATTTCCTGCATCTTGGGGTGTTCATCTGTATATTTGCCCGTGTAGCTGGCTTTGGTGCTTTCGAGCTGTGCCAGCTGGACTTTGTACTGCTGAATGGCCGGACTGTCGGCAATGCTCGTACCGGCGCTGCCCAGCTGCTGGTTGACGCTGGCAAGGGCGGCTTTGGCGGTTTCCATATCCAGTTGGTTGGCCGCTTTGGCTTTGTCGATTTCCGATAATTTATCGGTCAGGCCTTTCATTTGGTTGTCTGTCGAGTAAATCTGGTTGGCACTCTGGTAGGACTGCAGTTTTCCTTCGGCATCTTCCAATTCTTTTTTGGATGTACCGACACGGTTTTCCAGGAATTGGCGTGTTGCCTGCTGTTCCTTATGGGACAATTCGGCCAGTCGTTTCAAAAAGCCATCGACAATCATTTGATTGGCTTTTTGGGCTTGTTCCGGTGTTTTGCCTGTAACGTCTACCTGCAGAATTTCCGTATCTTTAAACGGTTTGGTAACTACGTGGCTTTTGATAAAGGTTTCGTATGTCGGATATTTGCCGTCATCATCCGGTTCTTCTGTCGCTTTGATGACCGGTTCGATAACGTTGCGGCTTTTGAGGATTTCTGCATCTGTATTCATCCGCTGTTTGCTCATCGTATCCGAGCCGCCGGGGAGCTTGTCCATAATAGATGCCCCCAGCCCTTGAGACTGTTTGATGCGCAGCAGCGACGTAGACTGATAGGTCGGTGACGCAATCAGCAAGTACGCGCCGGCACCGGCTGTAAAGAGAGCCGTTACGGCTGCGATTGTTTTTTTATTTTCCCAAATGACTTGCCACAGTTCCCGCAAATCAATGACTTGTTCTTCCACTCGGTTCACTCCTTAGTGATGTATTCCTATGCTATTCTGGCGAATCTATTAATCATCATGGTCTTTAATACGCTGCATCGTGTAGACTGTCGAGAAGATTGGCGCAATGTCTCTGCTGAAGCTGATACGGCTGTTTTTGGTAAGGTAGAGAATGTCGCCTTCGCGCATTTCAAAGTTTTCTGCCATGTCGCCGGTCTGCAGCATTTTGTTGAGATTAATGGGAATCGCTTTTTCCGGGTTATCTTGATGAATGAGGAATATTTTCTTTTTAGCTGTATCCCAGTTAAAGCCGTTGGCTGCCCCAATGGCATCCATAACGCGGTGGGATTTGGTCAGTTCATAGGCTCCCGGCTTGTTGACTTCGCCAAAAACATAGACGCGCACGCCGCCGAGCTTGACGATGTTGACAGCGACATCAGGCTGCACGATATAGCGGGACAAGCCCTGGCGCAGCGTATCCGTAAACTGGCCGACTGTCATGCCCTGGGCTTCAATTTCCCCGACGAGCGGTACCGATACTTTGCCGTCCGGACGAATCTGGTACGGCGTGTTGTTGCTGTTTTGCGTCGTCGTACTGATATCCTGTTCTTGTGTAATGATAATACTGAGCTGATCGCCAGCCCGCAGTGTATAGTCTGCAGCAAAAGCGGCTGCTGTCATACTTGCCATGACAGCCAGCGACGCGATGAGTTTATACTTCATGCAAAAACCTCCTAGATCTATTCTATAGTCCCATACGTATAGTATGACAAAAAAGGCACCATATGTCTATGCTGCCCTATTGATATATACGCAATATTTCACTTCTTGCCTGATGCAGGGATACATAAAAAGCACAATCGATAACAACAGTTACCCCGTGGGGGGGGGGGTAGAATATTTTTCATTTTCATCTACAGCAACGTGTTTCAGCGTATTACGATTCATATCAGCGGCATCGGAAACCGATGTATCTTTTTGTTCTTTGGTATACAAGATATTCATTTGATACATGTGTTTCCTTCCTTTCTATCAACGTATTATATGCTATGCCGGATTTCAATGAAATAACCGGGCAAAAAATCCTTTCTTTTTTTCTTTCCATGCTGTCGGAAGTTCCGGCGGATAGACAGGTTTCCCCTGAAGCATCTTGGCTGCATGGCTTGTATACTGCTGCAAGCTGCCGCCCAATTTTTGGATTTGCTGTTGTCCTTGGCGCTGGTCCGGCGTACGCCAGTCTGTGCGGTGGGCGTCGCTTCCTACAAACACGACCATATGATGGCGCAGCAGATTTTCTGCCCGCTGCTGTACGTGTTCGCCAAACGCACCGACAAAGCTTCCCATGTTGCACTGTGTCAGCACGCCCCGCTGCATCCACTGCAGCACCCGATCGGGATGGTGCATGATGCGTGTGTAGCGTTCGGGATGCGCAAGAATAGGAATATATCCCCGCAGCATTAGTTCAAACAACAGCTGTTCTGTCTGGTCTGCCTGGCTTTGTTCAGTCAGCTCTGCCAAGATATACGGTGTTTCATTCAGACAGTACTGTCGGCCGCCTTTGGGCAAAAATTCCAAGGCTTTGTAATTCATTTCTACTTCTGCGCCTGCATAAATATGAATGGGAATATGTGCTTTATCGGCTTCTTCCTGCACTTGCTGCACTCTTTTTTTTATATCGTCCCACTGAGGCACTGTCTCATGCCGATTGACATGAGGGGTCGCAACGATATCGGTTGTCCCGGCGGCTGCAGCCATACGCAGCATCTGCAGTGTCATGTCCATCGAGCGGGAGCCGTCATCTCCTTCGATATCTGGTAAAATATGTGAATGAATATCAAAAAAAGATGTCATCTGTCTTGCTCCTTTTATATGCGTAAACTCTAAATTATATGTATATATTACACGCAATAATATGTATTGTCAACAAATGAATTCTTATTTTTGAGCTGGGTCTACCGCAGCAGCAATATCTAACCTATCTTCTAGCCAACAGCTCTTTTCCCAAAAAAATAAAAGGGACTGCTGCAAAATGAGAATATTCTACCCCCATTTTATGGCAGTCCCTTTGTTATATCATGATATGTACACCATACCAGCCTACCCAGCGTATCTACAAACTACAAACTACAAACTACAAACTGCGCGCCTACTGCTGTGGTGACCACGTGCGGTTTCGCTGTGCCAGTTCTTCTTTTTCATTGAGGTCCTGGGCAGCCAAGGCTTCTTGGTAGGCAGCTTGTGCCGCAGCTTCGGCTTGTTCCAGTTTTTGCTGGGTTTCGGTGTTGACAGGTTCTTTGTTTTCTTTATCTTTCGCTGCTTCGGCGTTCTTTTTCTTTTCTTCTTCGACTGCTTTTTTAGCTTCCTGCAGGGTATCTTCCAGCTGTTTTAGTTCGCGGCTTTGGATATGATGCCGTACTTCGGCTTCTACAGGAACGTCCGCTTTGGTATGCACGTCAATGTATACTTCAAAGAGGCGGTTCCACGGCAGCGTGACTTGAATCGTCTTGGGGTCTACGCCCAGATATGTCGCGGCATACCGCTGTACTTGTTCTTTTGTCCGGCTCTGCATTTCTCCCATGACGGTCGGATAATACCGTTTGACCGTGCCGGCTTCTACTTTTTGCTGCATGCGGTAAATGTAGTCGCGGATGTTGGCCTGGTACGCCCAGTTGTC
>SAMEA104315423__coassemble_2235_pt1 | contig 14356 bp, 17 predicted proteins | sample SAMEA104315423__metabat2_low_PE_037 | metagenome-assembled genome bin SAMEA104315423 (sample SAMEA104315423) | gut metagenome | biome: Monkey gut; feature: monkey-associated habitat; material: faeces | place: China | collected 2013 | reverse complement strand
CACAAGCTGCATAACAAAGAGACTTCCCGGTGTATGCAGCGGCACGATCTTGTATCTCCTGCCATACCGCATCCGATACGTCGACGCCAATTATGCCGATTTCCTTTTGTGAAAGGTCTTGCTGCAGCACGGCTGTAACCCATGCCAAATCTGTTTTCGGGCTGACAGCCAGCAGAATGCGGCCGTATTGCCCCAAAGATGAGGCTGCCGTATATACCTGATAGCTGCTCATGCTCACGATGCTGGCCATCATTTGTACTGTCATGCGGGATGCTTTTGTCCCATCATATAAAAACAACGTATTTGCCATAAAACGAAACGCCTTCTTTCTTTGTGTAACAATAAGAATTTAATTTTCTTTTTCAAAAGTATATTTATTATGATGTTATGAATGTAAGAAAACCTGTCCTATACAAAAAGACCGCAGCGTGTGCCGCAGTCTTTTTCAAGGGAGTGTATAGAAAAGGTATCAAAGTTTATAAGGAACCCTGCATGCGCTTCATGACCTGCTGAAGTTCTTCCGGGCTCATCGACTGCATAGCTTCTGCCATTTTCTTCATTGCAGCTACGCTGGGCATCCCCTGCATATTCTTCATTTTTTTCATCGCTTCTGCCATAGACGCCGTTTTCTTGGCATCTTGCGCAGCGACTCGTTCCATGACCATCGTGTTTTTACCGGTCATCAAGTATTGAATGCATTCCAACGTGGTCTGCGTCATATTTACCTGCCAAAACTGCCCTGCATCGGTCAATGTATACATGACGCCATTGTAGGCAACCAATCCTCGTTTTTCCCATAATGCATAGAGCCAAGCCAAATCTTTTAACCGATCGTCAAAGGCATAGATTTTGTTTAAATCAATGTAACACATTTCCAATTGATTCTGTACCGCATCGACGATAGGCTGCAAAGGCGATTGTTTCATCAGGGCCATAAACGGTTTTTTGCCGGCTTCTACAAACATTTCATACGGCTGAATCGCGCGGTGCAGCATGGTAGAATACCCGTCTAAGCCGCCGCCGGCACCGCTGCCGAACGGAAACATAGCCGAGCCGGAACGAGCCAATGTATTATACAGGCTGCGTTCCCGATTGCTGCAGCTCCAATGGCAGATATTCAAACGGCGGTATGCCCGTTTTTCTAAGTACTCTTTAGCAAAGGCAAACATACCTGACTGATATGCCGTCGTCGCTGCCGGCGGCAGTTTTCCATTAACAATGGCTTTATTTAAATCGCTGCCGTCAAATACATTTAATTGGTACAAATCAGCACCGTCTACGCCGGATTGAATCAGCAAATCCAAGTCTTCCTGCCAAATCTTCATATCCTGACCGGGCAGGCCGTAAATCAAATCGATGACGACAGCACATTGATTATAATCCAGCAGGCCGCGCAGGTTGCGAAGCACCGTTTCCTGGTCATCCAAGCGTCCGACGGCACGGCGGATATCCGTATGAAACGACTGTACACCCAGCGACATGCGGTTGACGCCGTTTGCCAGCCAGACATCCATCTTTTCCGGCACCAAATCATGGATGCGGCCTTCCAGCGTCAATTCATAATCATTGGCCAGGGGCAGGCATTTTTGAATCGTCTGCAGCAGCCGCTTTGCATTTTGCGGGGATAACGAAGTCGGCGTACCGCCGCCAATAAACACAGCATGAATGATACTGTCTTGTAAGCGGGGACTGTCAGCAGAAGCTTCCAGCTCCTGAATCAGGCAGTCTACATAATGGTCTTCTACGTCTTGATTGGTTCCGTTTTGGAAAAAACCGCAGTAAAGACATTTGGTTTTGCAAAATGGAATATGAATATACGCTGTCTGGATTTTCTTTTCCCGCGGCGGTACCGCCATTAACTGCTGCCAAAGCTGCTGCGATTCATCCGGCGGAACGACACTGCCGTTTAGACCGGCATGCACGACCCGCTTGCGCGGAAACGCTTCTGCCAATGGATTGGCCGTTTCTGCGCCGAACTGGAATAACTGCTGTTCCTTTGGCAGACTGTGAAATAATTCTTCTAAGCTCATAGCTACCTTACCCTTCTGCAACGCGCTGCATAACAGCTGCAGCAAATGCTTTGGCATGTTCTAAATCAGCTGCATCCGGATGTTTGGCAGCTTCTGCATGAAGCGCATCGCGTTCCGGCGATTTGCCGTGCGGATGGCCTGCCGGAAACTGTTTATACATCAGTTTGGGATCTACTGCTCCTTGGCAGATAAACCGGCCCGGTACATCGACACCTGCCGGCAGAAAATCAATCCCTGCCTGAAGACTGGCAGCAGCATGTTCCGATTTGGGATCTGCTCCCAGCGTGGCAAAAACGGCTACATGCTTGTTATGCAGCGTTTTCAACGTTTCTTGGGAATCTTTGTCTGCTGAGCCGCGGTCTACCCAAAATCCCAAAAACACACAGTCATACGAAGCAATATCTGCAGGTATTTCTTTTACCGATACACAAGGCGTACCTGCCGGCAGGGAACTGGCAATGGCTTCGGCTACTTTTTTAGTATTGCCCGTACGGGTAGAATATAAAACAATCGTTTTCATATGATGTACATCTCCTTTATTAAAACATATTATTTTAAACAAATTATATAATAAGCCAGCCCTTTCAAGTAAAAGCTACGTACATGCACATGGTGTGAAATACATATAGTGAAACTAAGATAGGCCGTACTGCATTTTCTTAAAAGAACTGGCTTACCAGTTATATCTTGCGTTTGTTTTTTTTCGTTTAATTCAAGTTAAAGTTTACGGTTACATTGATAGTTACTGTCTGGCCGGTCGCATTGGGATACGGGCAGGCTGCATACACCGCTTTGACAGCTGCATTTTGCAGGATGCTCGGACCGCCGCCTGCTGAGGCGCCTACGCAGTTGCCGCTGCCGTCCAGTGTGACAGTAACGGGGACAGAGCCTGTAATGCCGCGTTTGACAGCCATAGCCGGATAGGATTTGTTGGCATTCACGGCTGCCCAGAAGCCGTCACTGTCAAATGCTCCGGTTCCTGTACCGGCTGCGCCGCTGCCGTCGCCATATCCTTGTCCATCGCCTACGCCGTCACCAACGCCGGAGCCGCTGCCGGAACCTATTCCTGAACCGCTGCCTGTACCTTCGCCGGTACCGCTGCCGCCGCCCATACCGCCGCCGTCAGAAGCACTGCCGTCAGAGCTGCCTGCTGCATCGGCCGAAGGAGCCGCGCTGGACGAAGCTGCCGTATTAGCAGATTCAGCCGTAGGCACGGCATCTGAAATAGGTGCTGGCGCCGGAGTCTGCGGAGCAGGCGCCACAGCAGACTGACTAGCCTGTACCTGTGCTGTTTTTTCGGCTACAGCCTGTTCAGACAATTTTTCCGGGAACAGCGAGCTGCCGCCGCCACCGCCGCCGGCATGGCCGCTGCCGGAGCTGGTCAATTCACCGGTATCCAAGTCGACCACATACATCTGCTGTTCTTCCTGATGAAGAACCGTACCTGCCAAAAACACGGCCAAAACCCCGGCAATAACCAGATGAATGATAGCCGAACCGGCATACGCACGTTTCCATGAAATTCCCTGCATATGCGTCATCCCTTCTGTTCTGCCGCAATAGCCAGCCGTTTGACGCCGGCTGCTTTCAGCATATCCATTACCGCTACGACTTGTCCATGAGCCGTCCGTTTATCGGCCTGCAAAATGACAGCCGCGTTAGCATTTTCTGCCATGTGTTTTTTCATCATGTCTGATGCTTCATCATAGCTGACCGGCTTATTATCCATCGTAATATGCCCTTCTGCATCTACGGTCAAAATAATCGGCATCTGCACAGGAGCCGATGCGCTCTGAGCCTGCGGCAGCTGTACAGACAGGGCTTTTTGTGCAATCGTCTGCAGACTGTTCATCATAAAAAATACAAGCAGGAAGAAAATAATATCAATCATAGGGATAATCATGAAGACCGGTTTTTTCTTTACTCTGGCGTTTGTAAACATCCTGTCTTACCTCCCTATTTGGCATTGTTGGCATTGACGACAGCAACGCATAATTTTTCTGTATCTGTAACAATCGTATCGAGCTGATGATCAAAATAGGTATAGACGCAGAAAGCAATAATAGCTACGCAAAGGCCGGAAGCCGTCGCTACCAAGGCTTCCCCAACACCGCCGGTAATTGCCGACGCGCCGGCACCGTTATCCAATACGCTGAATGTGCTGATCATGCCGGTTACCGTTCCCAGCAAGCCAAGCAGCGGAGCTACCGTAACAATAGCGCTCAAATAATCCAAATAGCGGCGAAACGCAACCGATTCGACTGTCATTTGTTCATTAAAAGCATCTTTCATTTCTTTTTCGCTGCTGCGGTGAGACACGCCGTGAGCAATAATGCGGCTGACAGCCGTAGAATTTTTCTTGCAGAATGCATCTACAGCATCCCACTGCTGCTGTTTTACAGCATGGTCAACACCCGTAAAAAACTTTTTAGAATTCTTACGGTTCGCTTTATAATAGCAAAACCGTTCAATAGCAATCGCTATGGTAAAAATAGATAAAGCCAATAACGGATACATAACTAAACCGCCGCTATGAAATAAATGTAAAAAATACGTTAACCCTTCCATGTTTGTACACTCCTTATCTGTAATTCTAAAATACTATGTGAATCGGACACTCCCAGCCGATTATCACCTACATATACATGGAAGCCAAGGACACAAACGCCGTCCATAAGCCTATTACATAAGCCAGATTTTTCCATGTCGTATCTTGTTTTGTCATTTGTCTACGCACGTTGTTTTCGCTCCTTATTTTTCAGCATTATACTGATAATCACTTTCGCAAATCAATTGACATGTATTATCATATCAATGAAATTTATTTTTGTCTACTCCAATCCGACAAAAAAATAGCCCAATCCGACATTTTTCAAAAAAAAAAGATACAGCCCATGTTTCCCAAAGAAGGATAAACATAGGCTGTATACCATTTTTCTGGTTAGTAAATTCGTATATAAACAATGCGTTGTTCTTAAACAATTTACAGGCATATTTTACAAATAATCTGATTTTCACCTCGTTCCATCTGAATAATATCTACCGCTGCCAAGGGCATAATCTCTTCCATTTTATTCAAGAATTGAATGTAGTTTTCATAGTTTCCCTGCAATTCCACCATATATTGCCGACCTTCCCGCTGCATAGCCTGAAAAGACAATATCTGCAGCCCATACGCATGGCTCTGCTGCTGCACTGTATCCATTATATCCGTTTTAGGAATTTCCCACGTATTTCGTGCAGCCTTTGCCGACCGTATCGTATAGGCCTGCACCGTTTCATTGGCCTGTTTCCATTCGCTCCACTGCAAATAGGCATAGACGCATCGCCCAATCCCCAGCAGCAGTACGACGCCCAATGCCAGGCATATTTCTTTTTTATGATGTGGAAACAGATGTATCCATCGTTTCTTCATGCGCTAATTCCACCTCTACTTGAAACACAGGCAGGTCCCCTGCTGTGCTTTCTTTTTGCCGGCTTGCAAAAACACGCTTTACCAGAGACTCCCGCCGCAGTTTATCCTGCCATTTTTGCAAGGATGCTTGTCCGGCTGTTTCCCTGCCGTATACAATAAAACGATTTTGCCGTACTTCCAGCCGTTCTACATCGAGTTCTTCCGGCTTGGTTCTTGCCAGCATTACCAGCACAGCCGCCCAATGTATCCGCTTCTTTTCTTGGGCTGTTATTTCATCTGTCCGTTGCTTCAGCTTTTTTTCTATGGCATTTTCTTTGGTTACGCGCTGCTGCAGCGGCAGCGACTGTGTCATAAACCGCATCCGTTCTGTATCAGCCAAGTTCTGCAGCAGCGTACCCGCTGCCAAAGAAAGGATGCAGGCTGCCGTCAAAACAGCTGCACCGACGGCATACCCGCGCTGCGGCAGGGCAAACATGTTTTTTCGTCGTTCTTTAGGAATGAGATTATACTTCATACAGCCTCCTAAAAAGCAGCCAGCAGCATGGCCGGGCAGGGAATATCCCATTGTGCCTGCTGTTTCTTGGCAGCGGCATGGATAGGCGCCGGCATCCAGCACTGCGCCGTTTCATCCCGCCACAGCCATGTTTCTTCCGGCAGTGCCTCATCTTCCAGCCACTGCCATGCATCCTGCGGCAGTTGAGACGCGATGCCGTAAGACAGGGGCACGCCCTGCTTCAAGCCAATGACGTGTATTTCTTCTTTGCCAGCAGGCAGATACAGCGTACCGTCTCCCTGAGGGCAAAGCCTGCCTGCCGCAGCGGGTACGACGTCAATGCAGTCTACCAAGCACGCATGGCTTTCAAAGGCATCCAACACAGCCGTAACCAAATCGTACGGATAGGCTCCCAGCAGCCATTCATACGTTCCGTCAGGATATGCATGTCCTGTCGCCTGTAAATCAAATGCATACAAGCTGCTGCCATCACCCAAAGCCTCATCCCAAACAGCCATTTGGCATGCTTCTTCTCTTTTTTTACTGGGCACAGCCAATTTTTTCCATATGAGCGCTGTACCTCCTACCAGTATCGTAATGCCATAGGACTGCAGGCCGTACGTTTCTATCAGTTGATGAATCATTGTTTCGGTATATGAGCCGCCCTGCATCCACTCCGAACGGCACGTATACAGGCAGGCTTGTTTTAACTGTATCGTTCCATACCAGTTCCGCCGTATTTTTAATACATAGATAGTTCTTTGCGTCAGCCAAATACACGCTTTCTGCCAATGTTTCATTTGCATGCTCCTCAATACCGTATTTGCGAAACAGAAAATACAGCCTGTTCCTTTTCTTTTTCTACATGGAAGACGACGGCTTCCGTTCGCCGCATCAAGGAAACCTCCCCAATCCCCATGCCGCGTACCGTACCGTTATAAGGCAGCTGATAGGATTTGGACACACACTGCACTTCCATATATTGCCCTGTCTGTGTCACGCCATACGCATCGTCCAACTTCCACGTCTTTTTTTCCGGCACTTGCCGCCAGTCACGGTGCCGAATGTCATCCCAGCCCAACAGCATGGCACTTTCTGCAACATATCCTAGCTGGATGGACTCTGTATATTGTTTGGCTGTCTGCAGGTACGCAAACGCAAGTGCGGAAGACGCTATAGCCAGTGACAGCACAGTCACTCCCATGCCCAGCATGTATGCCGTCATAAAACCATTCTTTTTCGTTTTCATCATCTATCACATTCCGTTTCCGGCAGGGACACGACGGTAATCCGGCACAGACGTTCTGCACGGCTTACTGTATCGTATACCAAAAAAGAAACATATACCCTATTGCCAGCTTGTGAAAAATACGGTTCGCTGCCATACGGACGCACCCGAATCCGCGCGGATGGGCCGGCACTGCTTGACCCCGTCAGCGGCTGTTCATTGCCGTCACTTAATATTCGATAGACAAGGACTCCTTTTACAGAAAAGCCGGTACGGTTATTTTGTATATCCCGGCAGCGAATTTCTGTCGGAGTCACCGTAATGTCATGGGCAAACCGCAGTGTACCGTATATCGTTTCTTCGACCACTACGCCCTGCCGCGACAGTTCTTCCCACGCTTCGCCGCGGCGCATATTTTTTACAATTTGGATACATACGGGAAGAAAGCTGGAAACAACGATACCCAGTACCAGCAGCGCGATGATCATTTCCAGGAAAAGGAATCCATTAACTCGTTTCTTTTCTTTCCAGCCGCCGAAATTCATGGTGTATTCCATCATCTCCCTGCACTTTTACATCATACCGCAAATACTCTTCTGCCACAGGAACGATATCGACAGTCACCGTATAGGAGACTCCTTCCCACTCATACGGCTGCTGATACGGCACAGCCATCGACTGCTGATGCCGTATTTCTTCCATCATGTTTCTGCCAACAGCCGCTGCGGCCATACTGCGCTGCGCCTGCCGGTACAAGGACACACTCTGTGCCGTCAAAGCCAATATGGGAAACAAAAACACTGCGCTGAGCAGTACGGCTGCCAAGGCATCGCAGAGCAGAAAACCGTTTTTATTCAATACGGATGCGTCCTGTCTGGGCCGCCAGTATAATTTTCTTTGTATACGATATATCCGGTACAGAAACAGTAATCTGCATCGCATGCGTCGGTCTTCCTTTCTCATCAAAAAAAATATCTTTTCGCGAAGCGCCGCTGGCAACAACGGTTACGCCTTGGGGATACGGCCGTTCTTTTTTGATTATATATTGACGTATGACACAATATTTATTCTTGGAGCAGGATATATTCCAGTTGTCACTGTCGGCCATGCCGTTGCTCATGGAATACTGCCTCATACGCTGTATATCGATTGCCAGCTCTCTGACAAGTATATCGGCATCCCGTTTAGCATTATGCCGTTCAATAGAAGGAAAAAGCACTGCCACTCCCAAGGTTATCATAGTGCAAACCAGCAGCAGTTCCCACAAAAAATACCCATTGGCTCTGGGATGCTGCTGCCTAACAGAAGCCATGCCTGCCATTCCTCCTTCATAAAAAAAGCACTCCACCAGCCAAGCCACAAAAAGGGGCCAAACGGTATCACAGCCGGTTTTGCGCGCAGCCGCAGACAGCATGCCGTTCCCAGCGCTGTCACACATGCCGCTGCAGTCATCCCATATGCCATATATCCCGTACATCCCAGGCACAAGGCAGCTGTAAGCTTGATATCTCCGCTGCCAATGCCGTTGGGATTCCAGACATACGCCAAGAAGAAGAAGGCAGCAATCAACATTCCCAGCCATAGATTAGGCTGAAACAGCCCGGCCAGCCAGCCGATTCCATTGCTGATTGCTACGACACAAACAACCGCATCGGGTATCCAATACCAAGCGATATCGGTATATACAATAATACATGTACAGCCAACCAGGCTTGCCAGCCAGATACCATACAGCCAATCTGTCCGCTCTATCAGTTCCATGTCTGCCTCTCCTTCCTAAACACAGCCGGAGTATGTGTTACTCTTTGGCTTCTGTTTGTTTCGACGCCGAATCGTAAGTCACGCCGTCATACGTCCCGGAAACAACGCCTTCTGCATCAATCGTGTACGCAGAATCATCGGGAAGTTTGGGTTCTGCCTGCAGGTATTGCTTATCTTTGGTCTTCGTTGCCAGTTCCGCCACCGTTGTGGGATATTTGCCGTTATCGATTTCATATAAGGCGGCAGCATTGCTAATCACATGCAGGTCTGCCTGAATTTTGGCAACTTTAGCTTGTTTGCTCGCAGACGTAAACCGCGGCACAGCCATGGAACTTAAAATCAAAATAATACTGACGACGATAAGCATTTCCAGCAACGTAAACCCGTTGCGTTTTTTCTTATCCCGTGTTTTGTGAAACCACGTCTTTTTTAAGTTGTTCATAGTACTTGCTCCTTTCTGTTTTACACTGCAATATTCGAAGCCATATCAAACAACGGCAGTAATAAACAAATCACTAACGTGCCAATACATAACCCGGCCAGCAAAAGCACTGCCGGGCCGATACACTGCTGAATCATCGCGGCACTGCGTTCCAGCCGCCACCGGTAATAGACAGCAATGGACTGCAGGCTTTCTTCATATCGGCCTGTCATTTCGCCTACTTGCAGCATCGTTTCTACATACGGCGTCCCAAATCCACCCTGACGGACAGCCAAACTAAGGGCAGTTCCATTTTCCAGCCGATACTGAGTCTTTTTCATGCATTGCCGAAACCACAAAGACGGCATCATCCTGCCTGTATCCTGCAGAGCCTGCAGCAGCGGAATACCGCTTCCCAGCTGAATAGCCAACACCCGGCCGCACCGCTGCCAGCACAGCATCAGGCACCAGGAACGAATCCAGGAAATCTGCAAGAGTGTTTCTTCTATTGCCAGGGCCCAGTCGGAATGAGTACGCAGCACCGGAATCCCCAGCACTGCCAATACAGCCAGTACAACCAGCCCCCAACTATATGACCGCACTGCGCCGGCAGCTTTTAGCAGCCATTGCGTAGGATACGGCAGAGGCAGGGCCATCTGCACAAACATGGTTTCAAAAACAGGCAGGATAAACCATACGGCACCTATGCATAAGCTGACAGTGCAAAAGACGAGAAAGAGAGGATACGCCAACGAGCTGCGCAGCAGCTGCCGCTGCTTTTGCGCATATTCGTAATATTCGCTTAACAGCAGGAAAATTTCTTCCAGCTGTCCTCCCTGTTCACCGGCCCGCACCATTTGACAGGCAAGCAGGGGAAACAAGCTGGTCTGTTCCATAGCCAAAGCCGGTGACGCCCCTCGTTCCATAGCAAGGGCGGCCCGTTCCATGCGCAGTCTCTTTTTTTGCGGCCGTATATCCTGCTGGAGAAGCCGCCAAGCCTCTACAAAGGGAATCCCTGCATGAATCATCGTACCCAGCTGTCGAAAAAAGAAAGCCAGCGTCGTATACGATACTTGGGAAGAAAAAGGTACATGCAGTTGTTTTTTCTCTCGGACAGAGATAAGCTGCCATGAACGCTTTTGGACCAGTTCCTGCACGGTTTCTTCCTGCTGTGCATTCATTTCATAGGTTCTGCAGTGTCCCTGTTTATCTTTTATTTGAACGACAAATCGCTTCATGTCTGCCCCCTGTAACGCTGCCACGCCTGTTCCATGGTCCGCATACCCATCGCCGCGCCGGTCTGCATCACCGTTGGCAGCTGATGTTCTTTGCCGCAGCGTATGAGCTGGGCGACAGCCGGTGTCTGCAGCAGCACTTCCCGTATAATCTGCATCTGTCCTTCGTGGTAATACTGCTGCTGTGCCAAAATTCCCTGCAAAACCAGCGCCAGGCGGCAGCGAATTTCTTCTTGTTCCGTGCCGTGATAGGCTCCTGCCAGCCGCCGCACAGCCTGAGAAGCTGTCGGCGTATGCAGTGTGGAAAAGACAAGATGCCCTGTTTCAGCCGCCGTAATCGCCGCATCCATCGTATCTCTGTCCCGCATTTCACCGATAAGCAGAATATCCGGATCTTGCCGCAGCGCCTCTTTAATGCCCAACGCAAAGGAAGCAACATGCACCTGCAGCTCCCGCTGGCTGATCAATGATTTTTCTCCCAAGACGACATACTCAATCGGGTCTTCCAGCGTAATGATATGGCAGGCACGCGTACAGTTGACATACTGCAGTATGCGCCATAATGCTGTCGTTTTGCCGCTGCCCGTCGGGCCGCAGAGCAGCACCAGTCCCGATGTAAGTCCAGCCAACCGCTGCAGCAGGGTTTCATCCGCATCAGCAGGCAGTGTATCTAGCGGATACAGCAAGCGTATGACAGCGTGCATCCCAGCAAATTCACGGCTCACCTGCAAACGGCAGCGAATCTGCTCATGCGAAAAGCCAAATGAAGAAGAAGGATCATTTGTTTCCTGCCAGCCTGTTTCCTGCAGCCATTGCCGTATCATTACCGCATCCAATACATCCTGTCCCCATTCCTGCAGTTCGCCGGCTTGGCGCAGCATAGGGCGGCGTCCTTCCTGCAAATGAATGTCCGACGCACGACGGCTGACAGCTGCTGCAAAAACAGCCTGCCAGCTCATCGCAAGGCACCGATATCGTAAATGCGATGAATTTCGTCAGTATCCGTCATGCCGTTTTGCAGCGCGGCGGCAATCACTTCTTCCATCAAAATCGCCCCGTCTGCACTGGCTGCCTGCTCCATCTCCTCTCCCTGACAGCCATGACGAACAGCCTGTTTGACATGAAATCCCACAGGAATGATTTCGCATACACTAAAACGGCCGGCATAACCGCTTTGAAAACAAGAAGGACATCCCTGATGCTGCCGTACGTTCCCGTCCGTCTGCTCCGCTGCTGCCCGGCTGCACGAAGGACACAGCCGTCTGGCCAGCCGCTGGGAAGACATGCCCAACAAGGCATCAGCAATCAGATACGGTTCAATCCCCATATCCATCAGCCGTATCGGCACGTCAACGGCTCTGGAAGCATGAATCGTGCTGAAAACAACATGCCCGGTCAGTGCAGCCCGCACGGCAATTCTCGCCGTTTCTGCATCGCGGATTTCCCCGATGACCAATACATCCGGGTCCTGTCTGAGCAAAGCCCGCAGGCCGTTTTGAAAAACTAATCCCTGTTTGCATTGAATCTGGCTTTGGCAAAATCCGTTTATTTTATATTCCACCGGATCTTCCAGCGTCGCAATGCTGATTTCATCCCGTTGCAGTTCCCGCAGCGCCGCATACATCGTCGTCGATTTGCCGCTGCCCGTCGGGCCGCTGTATATAAACAATCCTTTGCTGCAGTGCGTCAAGCGGCGCAGCAAAGCCACTACAGGCGGCTCCATGCCCAGCGCATCCAAATCCAGAGAAATATTTCCGGCATCCAGCAGCCGGATAACTGTTTTTTCGCCGCGTATTGTAGGCATCGTGCTGACCCGCATATCGACGCGGCGCGTACCGTCCTGCCAGACAAAATGACCGTCCTGCGGCAGCCGCTTGTTGGCAATATCCAGTTTCGCCATAATTTTGATGCGTGCTGTTAGCGTATCCAATTTTTCTTTGGCAAGAACTGCCGCTGTCGCCAGCACACCGTCACGCCGCACGCGGATGCGCACTCCTTCATCCAGCGGTTCTATATGTATGTCACTGCTTTTAGAGGAAACAGCATACTGTATCATGGCCTGAACCATTTCCTGTGCCGTCCCCTGCAGCCAGATCGTATTTTGCTCCTGCTGCATCGTCTTCCGCCTCCTTTCTTCCTTGGCATCATCATAGCATAGAATGCACGGCTGCTAAAAAACTCTCATTTATTTTTAATCTTCGCGTTTTATTTTTTAATCTAATTTTAATTTTCCTCTCATAAATCCTTTCTTTTCCTCATGTATAGCCGGTTGTGACGCAAATTGACTGTATCTGCATGTTTTTTTTTACATGCCGCCATTTTATGGTATGATGAAGAAAACACGTCAAAGGAGATGACACGATGAACCCTATGTTGCTGCAGGGACTCAACGCACAGCAGCAGGCTGTCGTAACCGATTTAACACATCCCATACTGCTCAGTGCGCCGGCCGGCACGGGCAAAACTACGGTACTGGCGCGCCGCGTCGCCGCTATTTTGGACACGCAGAAAGCCGAAGCTTCCCAGTTGCTGTGTCTGACCTTTACCAATCGGGCCTGCAAAGAATTAAAACACAAAATCGTTGCTGCGGTACACGAAAAAGGCCTTGACGTCGTCGTCAAGACCATTCACAGTTTTTGTTATTCTCTTATCAAAGAAGAAGGGAAAGCCTCTTCTTCGCTATACAGTGATGCTATCGTATACGACGACGAAGACTGCAAACAAATAATCAGCGATATTCTCGTTCGCCGCGATATGCCGCTTTCCGGTGCCAGCCGTCTGCAAAAGCTGCAGAATTTCATTGAAATCATCAAGAAATATCCCTTTCTTCATCATACAGGCACGTCGGATATGACCTGCGAACATGCCGTTTCCGCTTTTCTGCAGGATGATGCCGCCGTTCGTTCTCTCTGCGCTACCTATGACCACTCGCTGGACAAAGAACTGGAACAATGGCTGGCTACCAACGGCCTGCGTCTTTTTCAATATTATGAGCAAACCCTCCAAGACAATCATGCCCTCGATTTTGCCGACTTGATTACTTCGGCGTACCGGCTGTTATGCCAGGATGCTGTCTGCCACCGCTGGCAGGACCGCTTCCGCTATATTGCTATTGATGAAATGCAGGACACGAGCGAAATCGAGTACCGTGTATTGTCCAAACTGTTTTCCGGCCGCGTCATTTTATTGTGCGGCGATTATTTCCAAACGATTTACGAATGGCGCGGCTCCTATCCGGATTTGATTTTACGGCGTTTTACTGCCGATTTTTCACCGCGCCGCATTACGTTTACCATGAATTACCGCTCTACGCAGCTCCTGCTAGAAGCATCATCAGCCTGCGTATCCCAACTGTTCGGTTCTTCTGTCCGCCAGCTGTATCCGCTCCCCAGTACAGCCGCATCTCCTGTACATGGTGACCCCATCGTAGTCCAAGAAGCCGCTCATTTTATGGATGAAGCCCGCTGGATTTTTCATGAAATTGCCAAACTGCCGCAGGAGGCGCAAGCCAAGACCTGCATCATGACGCGGACAAACCGGTATAATAAAGAAATCTGGAACGGCGTCCGCTCTCATAATGAACGGCTGCCCATAGATGCACAGCTTCCCTTTACGATGATTGACCAGTTCCAGCTATTCAAACGGCAGGAATGCAAAGATGTCATTGCCTTTCTGCGCCTGTTCCTCAACAAACACGACGCCCTTAGCCTCAAGCGGATTGTGAAGCGATTTGCCAAACGAATCGGGCCGCGCACGCTGGCTGCCATTGAAAG
>SAMEA104315423__coassemble_2065_pt1 | contig 18343 bp, 14 predicted proteins | sample SAMEA104315423__metabat2_low_PE_037 | metagenome-assembled genome bin SAMEA104315423 (sample SAMEA104315423) | gut metagenome | biome: Monkey gut; feature: monkey-associated habitat; material: faeces | place: China | collected 2013 | reverse complement strand
CTCATTGTGCGGCAAGCCGCACAACCAGTCATTCCCGTAACGGGGCGGCTTGAAAGCAAATGCAAGCAATTACAGGAAAATATATGCCGAAAAACAGTTATCATTTAATCCAGTACTCATATATGCTAGCGACATTTCTGTAGGAATAGTTAGCTGTTTTCACAGATGAGCCTATGTCTGCTAACGTTTTTTTTTGACAAATGTGTTCTTTCGGCAACCTAGCGAAATCTGTCTTGTATGACGAACGACACCGACCATTACGGGAGCGACCGTTGCGTCAGCATGCCAGACGAAGGGCTTACGTAAAAAACGGTTGTGCTGACAGCAGTAATGTGACTTCTTTCACAGCGCTCCACCGCCCCGTCAAGCTTACAACCGTTTAGTAAGCCCTTTGGCTGGCAAGGGAGCGGGAGTTCTGGTCGGCGGCTTCTTTCTTTTTGGTACTTTTCTTTCTGGCCGCGCAGAAAGAAAAAGTACATTGCATATGTAAACGATACGTTTACTAGAAAAATGGGACAAAGGGAGATACCCTTTTAGGATATTGACTTCTTTTTCGGCGACTCGAAAAAGAATGGACAGAACGAACAGATGGGGGTGTACGGAAACCATCCCTAAAAAAATATATATTTATATATTTTTCTTATCTTTTCTCTTCTTTTCTTATCTATAAAAGGTAACGCGTTACACTGTATAGCTGCTACTGTCAAGAATGGCTGTTTTACTGGGGTTAGACGCATGTGTTCACAGTAATATATGCCAAAAAGTTTCATAACTTTCTTACTTTTCTAGTGGTATTAAGCTGAAAACAATATTATTTTCACTAACAAAGAATCAAAAAAGCGGACCGGTGCAGGCAGGCACGCTGCCTTACTGCACCAATCCACTGTACAATTTTATGCAATTAAAAATATACGACAGTCACGCCGGCACCGCCGCCTTCTACATCGTCAAGCTGGTAGGATTTGACAAAAGGCTGGCGTGCCAAAAATTCATGCACCTGCCGCCGCAGGGCACCGCTGCCTTTGCCGTGAATGATTTTGACCGGGCTGAATCCGGCCGCCAGTGCCTGATCCAAAAAGCGTTCTACATCAGGCAATGCTTCGTTAAAGGTTTTGCCGATAATATTCAGTTCCGTCGCCACGCTGTTCGTCCGGATAGGCCGATACGACGATTTGGCGTTGGCTTTCTTTTCTTCCTGCTTTTCTTTTTTGATTTCGTCCAGATATGGCGCGCTGACATCTTGGAGTTTGACCCGGACGGTCATGCCGCGTACGGACACGGTCAGTTTTTTGCCGTTGATTTCCGTTACGGTTCCCAAGCCGTCCAACGAATTGACAAAAACGCTCTGGCCTATTTTCAGCTGGCCGGCATCAACAGGATCGCGATGCGGCTTTTCTTTATCCGGCAGGGAAATTTGCTGAATAGCCCGTCTTGCCTTGTCAATGGCTTTCGCTTTTTCTCTGTCTGAGCTGTCTTTGGACTGCTGCTTGAGTTCTCGGATAATGCGTTCCGCTTCAATACGGAGATTGCGCTTCAAATCGACAGCTTCCCGACGGCTTGAATCAATAATATCCTGCCGCTTGGAAGATACTTTTTCTTTTTCTTTGCGCAGTTCGTCTTCTGTATGGCGGATGGATGTCAGGCGTTTTTCCAGTTCTGTTTCTTCTTCGTCCATCCGTTTGGACTGCATGTTGAGTTTGGTCAAAATCGCTTCCATATCGACGTCCTGGGCTTTGCTGCGCAGTTCTTTGGCTTTTGCCAAAATATCCAGCGGCATGCCGAGCCGTTCGCTGATGCTGAAGGCATGACTGCTGCCGGCCGCGCCAATGCGCAGTTTATACGTCGGCTGCAACGTGTTGACGTCAAATTCCACATGGCCGTTTTCAATGCCCGGCGTGTTGTAGGCATAGTTTTTCAAATCGTTGTAATGGGTCGTAACCATCACATAGACGCCTTTTTGGTAGAGTGCATCCAAAATGGCAATCGCAATAGCACTGCCTTCTGCCGGATCTGTGCCGGAGCCTAGTTCATCGGCCAAAATCAAATCATCTGCCGTACAGTGCTTCAAAATATAAATAAGCTGCTTCATATGGCTGGAAAATGTACTCAGGTTTTGCGAAATATCCTGTTCGTCGCCAATATCGGCAAACACATCGCGGAAAACGGGCAGTTCCGACTCTTCTCCGACAGGCAGAAACAAACCGGCCTGATGCATCAATACCAAAAGCCCCAGCGTCTTCATGGAAACGGTCTTTCCGCCTGTATTGGAGCCTGTAATCAACAGAATCCGATAATCACCGCCAATAATAATGGTATTGGGCACGACGTGTTTGGCATCAATTAAAGGATGCCGTGCCTGTACCAGTTTTACCAGTCGTTTTTTTGACACGAGAGGCCGGCAGGCCTTCATCTGCAGTGCCAGCTGAGCTTTGGCAAAAATAAATTCCAGATTACCGACACAGGCCGTACTTTCTGTCAGTTCTTCATATTGTCCCTGGACAATACTCGTCAAACGGCGGAAAATCCGTTCGATTTCTTTGGTTTCGCCAATACGGGCAGCCTGCAAATCGTTGTTGGCATTGACAATGGCCAACGGTTCTACATACAGCGTCGAGCCGCTGGCTGACGTGTCGTGAACAATACCGGGAAAGGCATGGCGGTACTCCTGCTTAATGGGCACAACATAGCGATTGTTGCGCACAGTTACTAACACGTCCTGAAAGTACTTTTGATATTCTTTATTCTGCAGGACGCTGTTAATATATCGTTTGGTCTGCCGTTCCAGTTCGACAATACGGCTGCGCAGCCGCATCAATTCCGGCGACGCATTGTCCCGAATCTGATGGTTGTTGTCAAATACCGTTGCCATTTTATGGGCCAGCTGGGAAAAATCACCAATCGCCTGTGATTTTTCTTCCAGTTGGGGATACAACTCTTTTTTATCGGCAAAATACGTGCGGATGTCGCCATACCGTTGTACGTTGTTCCAAATATCAATGCATTCCTGGCCATCCAGCGTCACTTCCCGGCTGGCTTTTTCCAAGGCCGGCCGAATATCGACAATGCCGCCAAAGGGTGTCGATGCTTCACACTGCAAACAATGTACGGCTTCTTCCGTATCATTGAGCCATGAAGTTACCATTTGGCTGTCACTGCTGGGCCGAAGCCGCCGGGCAATTTCTTTGGAAAGGCGGGACGGTGCCAGCCGTACCAGCATTTGCTGTACTTGATAAAATCCTAATATGCGCAAACTTCGTTTATTCATTCATATATACTCCTGCTTTATAAAATTCCCCGCAAAAAATGCCCCCGCGTCACGGTCTGGTCTTCTTTGCCAAAGAGCATCGTTTCCGAGCCATCACACAGCCGGCGGTACCGGCTTGTCATCGTTTCAATCCATGCGGCAGAACGGCCCCGACCTTCCATGCGCAGCCATTGGATGCCGCTCCGTTTCAGGTCATGAAAATACGGCACCATGTCCAAGTCTTTGCTGTTGAGAATATGATTGCGGCAGTACTGGTCCGTCACGATAGGAAATTGTTCATCCCGGCGGTCCTGCAGGGCAAAATCATGATGCAGGCACGGTGCCGAACAGTGTTCTTTGCAGCCCTTGCCGGCAAACGCGGCAATCGAGCAGTATTCCGTAATCATCATTTCCAGTTTGCCCTGTACAACGGCTTCCAGCGGCACCGTACTGCCAGCAGCCATTTTCTGAATCTGCCGCAGCGTCGCTTCGGTGGATACGGTAATGCCCTGACAGCCCAGCCGCACATATTCCTGCGCCGCCATGCTGTTGAAGATATTCAGTGACCAGTCCGCATAGATGGGTACATGCAGGTCCAATTCGCGATACAGCGTAAACACACTCATGGCACCGGCATAGATACCAGCGGCCCCACATTGGACAGCTGTCTGCATGTCCTTTCGGACAGCCTGTACATTCCGCTCTGTGATAATGCGCGGCGTAGCGGCCCATAGTTCTGCATCTGCCTGAGATGCAATCGCTGCTGCCTGCCGCCACTGGACCGCCGTAAAGGGACGGTGCGTGTACGACTCGCCGCCAAAAATAATGCGGTCGGCTCCCTGGCGTGCTGCGGCTGTCACGCCATCCAACGCATCACAGCGGACGGCAATTCTCAGGCCGCGTTCAGCCGGGCGTGCCGGAACGGCAGGCACTTTATACGTATCTTTTCCTGCCCGAGGGCGGACATATTCCGTTTCTATGGCGTCCATCAGCACAGCCTGACGCCGCAGCGTGTTGAGCACGCTGGCCGGAATCATATACCCTTCTGCCCACAGTGTCACGTCTGCCAGCGTAAATATCGTATCTCCCAAACGGTTCAGCTGGTCATAAATCCATGCCTGATCAGCCGGACGCCGTTTGGCCAATTGTGCTGTATAATCAGACAGCACTTCAGCCGTATGGCCGTTTTCATCCCACGCAGTCAGCCGCAGCAGCCCCTCTTCATTGACATCGACATGTCCGTAGATCGGAATGCGGCGCGTCAGGCCGCTGTGACTGGGCTGGCGGTCTTCTTTGCGCGCCAAACGGTACAGCGTGCCCGTACCCACATCATGGCGGCGCAGTTCCAGCGTAAATTGCTTCTTATTGGTAAATGAGCCAATAGCAGATTGTACTTCATCCATATATTCCGTTCCGTCAGCACCGACAATTTTTATCATATCTCCTTCTGCCAGCGGTTCATCCAGCAAGGCATCGGCCATGTGGTCATGCACGGCTGTCACGCGGCCGACGCGATGGCCCTGATTGCCGCTGCTTTTTTCCGTAATGGTCTGTCTGCCAATGGTGCGGGCCAAAAAATCATGCTGATACGTCCGATTAAAGCTCCCTGCCGTTTCTTCCTGGGACTGGCGCAGTGCCTTCTGCTGTTCCTGTGGCGAACGGCTGCAGCTGTCTATCATCCGGCGGTACGCAGCCGTAACCGTGCGGACATAGCCCGTCCCCTTCATGCGTCCTTCAATCTTAAACGAGGATACACCGGCGGCCAGCAAAGCCTGTATATATTCCAAGCTGTTCAAATCTTTTAAACTCAGCAGGTACGCTTCTCCTTTCGTCAGGGCATGGCCGTCTTCCAGCAGCCGGTACGGCAAACGGCATGGCTGCGCGCAGGCACCGCGGTTGCCGCTGCGGCCGCCAATAAAACTGCTCATCAGGCATTGTCCGGAATAGGACATGCAGGACGCGCCATGAATAAAAACTTCAATCGCCATCGACGTATGCGCGCAGATCGCGCGGATTTCATCGAGCGGCACTTCCCGTGCCAGTACGGCCTGCGTAAACCCCAGCGATTCTAGAAACTGCACGCCTGCCAAATCTGCCACTGCCATCTGCGTACTGCCGTGAAGCGGCAGATTCGGTGCGACCTGCCGCGCCAGCACGGCCACAGCCATATCCTGCACGATAATCCCATCGACCTGCATGGCGTCGAGACGCCGCAAATATGCTGCCAGCTCCTTCAATTCTCTGTCTGCCATGATAATATTGACAGTCACATATATTTTCACGCCAAAGGCATGCGCCGTACGCACGGCCTTCGCTAATTCTTCATCAGAAAGATTATGGGCAAACTTGCGCGCATTAAACGCTTTGCCGCCCAAATACACTGCATCCGCACCGGCATCTATCGCCGCCCACACATGGGCCAGCGACCCGGCCGGAGCCAATAACTCTGCCATATGTCCTCCTCTGTTTCGTTACATACTACTTCCATTATATCTTTGTTATTATACCATAGATTGCTGCAGGGAAAAATAGGAGAGCAGCCGGTCTGCCTGCTGCATCTATGACGTTTCATCTTATAAGACAGCAAAAGGAGCTGCAGCAAAATGAACTAAAAACGCTCATTTTGCTGCAGCCCCTGCAAAGCATGCCAGCATATATTCTTTTCATACGGCGAGCCGTGAGCTATATGTATTACGTTCCTGTCACGCAGAATAAACCAATAGGTAAGAGTCAGCCAATTAGTTCAGCCAAAGCAAGACACCTTATATATATTCCAACAAGTGTTCTTCCAAATAGTTTGTATCTATTTTTCCCTGCTGAAAAGCAAAGCTGGACAATATATTCCACTGCAAATTAATATTGGTTTTGATGCCTTTGATTTGGAAATCTTCCAACGCACACAGCATCTTTTTGACGGCGTCGTCTCTTGTCTTGCCGTGAACGATAACTTTGGCAATCATCGAATCATAAAACGGGCTGATCACCGAGCCTGCGGCTACGCAGGAGTCTATCCGAATCCCGTCTCCCTTGGGCGGATCGTACTCCGTGATTTTTCCTGGGCACGGCATAAACTTATTGCCCGGATCTTCCGCATTAATCCGGCATTCAATGGCCCAGCCCTGTACATGAATATCGCTTTGTTTCCATGGCAGGGGATCTCCCTGGGCTACCAAAATCTGCGTTTTGACCAAATCGGTGCCGGTCACCATTTCCGTTACGCCGTGTTCTACTTGGATACGGGTATTCATTTCCATAAAATAAAAATTCTTATCTTCATCTACAATAAACTCAATGGTCCCGGCCCCGCAGTACTGCACTGCCTGCGCCGCTGATTTGGCAGCTTCACACATGGCATGTCTTGTTTTTTCATCCAAAATCGGAGATGGCGATTCTTCAATCACTTTTTGATGACGGCGCTGGGTCGAGCAGTCCCGTTCTCCCAAGGTAACGACATGACCATAGGCATCTGCCATAATTTGGATTTCTACGTGATGGGCATGATGCAGATATTTTTCTACGTATACCCCGCCGTTGCCAAAATTTTGTTCTGCTTCCCGAATCGCTTCCTGCAGTGATTTTTTCAGCTCTTGTTTATTTTCTACGACCCGCATGCCGCGGCCGCCGCCGCCGGCTGTCGCTTTAATCAAAATAGGATAGCCGATTTTATTTGCAACTGCTTCGCATTCATTGACATAGCGAATCAAATCTTTCGTTCCCGGTACTACCGGCACATGGGCTGCCATCATGGTCGCCCGTGCCTGGGCTTTATCTCCCATTGCGCGGATAGCTGCACTTGACGGGCCAATATACGTAATGCCGGCAGCCGTGCAGGCATCAGCAAAATCAGCGTTTTCTGACAAAAATCCATATCCCGGATGAATCGCGTCAGCTCCTGTTTTTTTGGCAACTGTCAGCAGGGCTAAACTGTTTAAATAGCTTTTTCCGGAAGGAGCCGGGCCGATGCAGTACGCTTCATCCGCTTCCAGCACATGCGCCGCTTGGGCATCGGCAGTCGAATAGACTGCAACCGTACGAATATGCAGTTCCCGGCATGCCCGAATGATACGCACGGCAATTTCTCCCCTGTTGGCAATTAATATCTTTTTGAAATGTCCCATTGTCACACCTCTATTTGCATTGTACTTTGAACAATGGCTGGCCGTATTCTACAAATTCGCCGTCTTTGACAAGTATTTCTGTAATTTTGCCGCACATATCCGCCGGCACTTCCGTAAAGACTTTCATCGCTTCCAAGACGCAAACCGTCGTATCTTCCGCAACGTCGGAACCGACATGCACAAACGGTTCTTCTCCCGGATGGGCTGCCATATAGAACGTGCCTACCATGGGGGCGGCAATCACTTCTTCTTTAGACGACGGCAGTACGGATGCAGCAGCTGGCTTCGCTGCGGGATTTTCTACAGCTGCCGCTGCAGGTGTTTCCATCTTGCTCATTTCTATCGTTTCATCGGCATGCTGTACTTTTAAAGCCGTCAACGTTGAGTTTTCAAATACCTGAATTAATGCTTCGATTTCTTTTATATTCACAATATATCCTCTCCATCTTTCTGCCCATCTGCGGCAGCATAATGATGCCTGTTACATAGAAAACTGGCATTGAATATACACGGCGATATGCTGCATATATTCTTCCCGCTGCATCCACAGCGCTTCGGCTTCTTCTGTCGTAATCATAGTAAAGCGCAGCGATTCTCCCGGCCTGCACTGCGCCAGCCGGCCCATATCAGCCATGACGACCTGCCCTATCTTAGGGTATCCTGCCACGGTTTGATGGTCTGCCATCAATATAATGGCTTCGCCGCCTGCCGGCACTTGAATCGATCCTTCCACAGCCGGTTCAGAAATTAGTTCCCGTGCTACCTGTAAATGGAGCGCGCCTCCCTGCAGCCGGTATCCCATGCGGTCAGCCTGCACGGTAATCGTAAACGTATCCTTAATTAGACTTTCTTGACTTTCTTTGGCAAACCAATCATACTGCAGTCCTTTGGTAATACGAATGGCAGGCTGTGATGCGGCATAAAAACGAGCCGGTTCCATGACATACCAGTTTGTCGTTTTATACGGCCCTTTCTGCTGCAAAAAGGATTCCATATGCCTACCGGCGTCTGTCATGCCGCAAAGGCGTATTTCATCATTTTTCTGCAGTGCCCGGCCTTGATAGCCGCCTAAGGCAGCCCGCAAATACGTACTCTTACTGCCCATAACCAAGGGCACGTCAAACCCGCCGGATACGCATATATACGCACGGCATCCGGCCACAGGCTTGCCAAACCGCAGTAATGCGCCGGCTGCAACTGCCACGGGCCTGCCCATCGGCAAAGGTCTGCCGTCGAGCTGCGGCTGCAAATCACCGCCGGCCACGGCAATCAGCGCATCTTCTGTAAACCGCAGCACCGGGCCAATCATGGTCACTTCCAGCGCAGCTTCATTCGGCTGGTTGCCGACGAGCATATTGCCAATGCGCAGGGCATCTTTATCCATGGCACCGCTGACTACGATTCCGTATTGTTGGCAGCCATACCGTCCCAAATCCTGAATCGTAGACTGCATGCCGCCTCGTACGACAACTATACTCACGGTCTGTCACCTCGTATCTGTTTGTATTCTTCTTCAGTAATCGCCTTGAAATGCACGACATCGCCGGCCTGCAGCAGGCTTGGCGTATCCGCATCGGGCGTAAACAAATCGACGGCTGTACGGCCCAGCAAATGCCAGCCGCCAGGTGTTTCCATCGGATAGATGCCGGCCTGCTGGCCTGCAATGGCTACGGAACGGGCCGGTATAGCCAAGCGGGGTGTCTGACGCCGCGGAATCCATAACCGTTTATCCAGACCGCCCATATAAGGATAGCCAGGGCAAAAGCCAATCATATATACCAAATACGTACCGCCGGTATGTATGCGGACGACTTCTTCCGGCGTCATGTGCAGCGTCTGCGCCACTTCCTCTAAATCCGGTCCATAGGCACCGCCATAGCATACAGGAATAACCACGTCACGAGCCTGCGGCAGGCTGTCCATATCCGCCTGCTGTACGGCCTGTTTGGCGTAGGCTTTGACAAACTGCTGAGCATTGTCTGTCTTTTCTTGGGTCCGCACGATAAACGGATCGTATACAATCGTCACAGCCGTATACGATACGACGCATTCTTTATATCCTGCAAACGGATGGCTTTCTATATATGTTCCGATAGCCCGTACCTGTCGTTGTATGTGCGGCGAAATGGTATGTCCTACCGAAATCTGAACTGCCATTTCGTTAAATGGTTGTATTTGTATATCTGTTTGTTCCATACGGCACCTCACACAAAGGCACGGACAGCTACATCATGGGCTTCCAATGCGGTTTTGATTTTGTGCGCAAAAGCAAGGGCTTTAGCACCGTCGCCGTGAATGCAAATCGTATCGGCCTGAACCGGAATATCGGCGCCGTTTTGTGCTGTAACGACTCCTTCCTGAATCATGCGCAGCACCCGGGATATGGCCAATTCTTCATCGGTTACCATTGCATCCGGCTGGCTTCGCGGCGTCAGCGTGCCGTCTGGCTGATATGTCCTATCGGCAAATACTTCACTGGCCGTCTGCAGGCCTATTTTTTCCCCTTCGCTAATCAAATAACTTCCGGCTAATCCATACAAGATGAGCTGTGGATTGACATCGTAGACGGCTTTAGCAATCGCAGCTGCCAGTGCTTTATCTTTTGCTGCCATATTGTATAAAGCGCCATGCGGCTTGACATGCTGCAGCGGCACATGAGCTGCCGTTGTAAATGCCTGCAAAGCCCCTACCTGGTACACCACCATTGCATACGCTTCCTGCGGCGTAATATCCATCTTGCGCCGGCCGAATCCCATCAAATCAGGTACGCCGGGATGTGCGCCAACAGCAACGCCGGCAGCGGCGGCCATTGCGACCGTTTTCTGCATAACATGCGGGTCTCCGGCATGAAAACCGCAGGCTATGTTGGCTGACGATACATACTGCAGAACCGCTTCATCGTTGCCAATCGTATATAAACCAAAACTTTCTCCCAAATCACTATTTAAATCAACGTGATACATGCCTTATTCCTCCTATAATACACTGAGTGATGCATTCAGCAAATCCGTAATAAACATATGTCCCGGTGCATGCGTAATCATAAATGCCGGCTTGACTGCCATGGCAACAGCCTGCGGTGTTACGCCGCACGCCCAGAATACAGGCACTTCATCTGCTTGAATCGTTGACGGATCGCCAAAATCAGGTTTGGTAATATCGTGAATGCCAATAGCTTCCGGGTTGCCGATATGAACCGGCGCGCCGTGAACGGACGGCATCCGGCTCGTTACCTGAACCGCGCGAATGGCGTCTTTCATTTTCATCGGCCGCATGGACACTACCATCGGGCCATGAAATACACCGGCTTCATGGCAAGGAATATTCGTAATATACATCGGCACATTATGCTGCTCCGTAATGTGCCGTATTTCAAGACCCGCATCCAGCATCGGCCCTTCAAAGGAAAAGCTGCATCCTAATAAAAACGCTACTAAGTCCGGCCGCCAGTACGCAGCTATATCACTGACTTCATCTGTCAGCTTACCGTACCGGTATATCCGGTATTTGGGTATATCATAGCGAATATCAGCTCCCGGAGCAGCGACTTTCGGTTCCGGGCATCCGGCTTCCGTGACATCCAATACAGGGCATGGCTTGGGATTGCGCTGGGCAAACAACAAGAAATCAAAGGCTAATTCCTTTGGCAGAATTACTAGGTTTGCCTGGGCATAGCCGTTGCACATGCCGCTCGTAAACTGATTGATTTTCCCTTCACGAATTAATTGCCGTACATCTTTCGGTTTCATCATACTATAATCCATTGCATGTATCCTCCCGTTATTTTCTATCTACAGCCTGCCAGCTAGGCAATGCCCATTAATTTAGGAATCTGATACAACAGCGTCATGCCGCACATATACGTAGTCAATATGACAACAATTACGCCAAAAATCGTCATCCACAGCGGATGCTTGTAGTCGCCGACAATACGTTTCTTGTGGGCAGCAATCAATGTAACTGTCAACGTAATCGGCAAAATCAAGCCGTTCAGCGTGCCGACAATGACCAAGATAAATACAGGTCTGCCTACGATAACAAAGACAAGGGTTGAAAAAACAATAAAAGCGATAATCAGCCAGCGATAATTGGCTTCCAGCTTTGCGCTGAACGTACGAATAAACGATACAGACGTATACGCGCAGCCAATAACCGAAGAGATAGCCGCAGCCCACAAGACAACGCCAAAAATCTTATATCCTACCGTACCGGCAGCCTGCAAAAATACAGAAGCCGGCGGATTGGCCTTATCTAACACAAAACCTCCGGCAATAACCCCTAAGGTAGCCAAAAACAGCAGTGTACGCATGACGCCGGTAATGCATATCCCCGTGACGGACGAGCGTGTAATCTGCGGCAAGGCGTCTTTGCCTACGATGCCGGCATCAATCAGCCGATGGCCGCCGGAAAACATAATATAGCCGCCAACTGTGCCGCCAAGCAGCGTGACAATAGCCGAGTAGTCAATCGTATCCGGCGCAAATGTCTTGACGATAGCTTCGCCTACAGGCGGCTGTGACGAAATGGCTACATACAATGTCAAGGCAATCATAACAAATCCGGCAATCTGCGTAAAGCGGTCCATCACTTTTCCCGCTTCTTTTACCAAAAATATAGAAATACCAATGACGGCACTAATGGCCGCACCCACTTTCGGATCGATGCCAAATAAGACCTGCAGCCCCAAGCCGCAGCCGCCAATATTGCCAATATTAAACGCCAATCCCCCTAAAACAATGAGAAACGATACAAAGTAGCCGAGTCCCGGCAGTACCATATTGGAAATATCCTGTCCCCTCTTGCCGCTGACACCAATAATCCGCCAGACATTGAGCTGTGCCCCTACATCCAAAATGACAGATAACAAAATAACAAAACCAAAACTTGCCATCAGCGATTGGGTAAACACCGTCGTCTGCGTAACAAATCCCGGTCCAATCGAAGACGTAGCCATCAGGAACGCTGCCCCCATCAACAGGCTCCAATCTACCTTCTTGCCCATATCAATTCCCCCTCATACGCGAAAGAAGCTGCCAAACATTATGTTCAGCAGCTTCTTCGCTTCGTATTTTATTGATGATGTTATTATACTCTTTACAAAAAATAAGTCAATTCTTTTCTTATATGTTGTTTCCTATAGGATATAGGTATTACTATATGCGCTCTGGATGCTGTTTCAAATCGATGACGGGATTGCGCAGCGGTTCCATTTGAAAGTGATTGGGCCCCATGATGCGGCATTCCGCTGTATCGCCTTCGGCAATAGGAAAGGCTCTGGGCGTCCCCGTTGAGAGAACATCGCCGGCTTTCCAGCCCTGCATATGCGATATGAGCGCAATCAGCCTGCTTGGCTTATGGGTCATATGATTTACTGTGTTTTCCGCATGCACTACGCCGTTATGAACGGACTGTACTTTTAACTGCAAGACGTCATCAATTTCATCAGGCGTAACAAACTGCGGTCCAAAGGAAAAAAACGTATCGAATCCCTTGACCAAGGTCAAAAAGCGGGGATTTTGCCGCAAAATAGATTCTTCTGTCATATCCAAAATGGTCGTATACCCAGCAACATAGTCCTGCCAATCCGCTTCATCGATATACTTGCAGTCTTTCCCCAAAATAATACCCAGTTCCGCTTCTGCCGTCGTCTTTTTTGCTTCTGCCAGTCTGGGAATATGAATTTCATCGCCAGCACCGATAATGGTGCTGGCAGGTTTATAGAAACTGCCGGGAAATCCGACCGGTGCCTGTTCTCCCAAATCACCGGCATGATCGACATAATTGAGGCCAATGCCAAAAATGCGCTGCGGATTGCGGTATAACGGGGCATACTGTACCTTTTCATAGGGAACCACGCCGGGCATCGTTTCCAGTTTTTCTTTGCCGCCGTGCGTATACCAATACGTAAGGCCCGGAATTTCACCTGCCTGAATCAGGGACATCATATCTGTCTTCCACGACGTGCCCATATACGCATTTAATGTTTCTATACAGTATATGCCCTGCGAAAGGACTATACCGGTCGTTTCTTTTCCTTCTTTATGAATCGTTGCCAACCGCATCTGTTATTCCCCCTTTTGCTGCTGCAATGCCAAAACCGCATCTTTCAGCCGGCTGCATCCTTCGACGATATTTTCATAGCTATTGGCAAAAGACATGCGCAAATACCCTTCGCCGCCCGGGCCAAATACATTCCCCGGCACCAAGGCAATATGTGCCGAATCCAGCAGATACGCTGCCAGTTCTTCTGATGATTTCCCCAGGGATTTGCAGTTGATAAACAAATAAAACGCGCCTTTAGGGCAAGTACAATGAATACCTGGAACAGCGTTAATTGCCTGCACAGCATAATTACGCCGGCGTTCATATTCAGCAACCATACACTGTACTTCATCCGTTTCATCACGCAGTGCTGCCACGGCCGCATCCTGCACAAAGGACGGCGCGCACGTCGTATTGTGCTGATGAAATTTGTTAATAGCCTGAATATATGCTTCCGGCGCAGCGACATATCCAATCCGCCATCCTGTCATTGAATAGGCTTTAGACATACCGTTCAGTGTAAAGGTTCGTTCTTTCATCCCCGGCAGGGACGCGATGCTTCTATGGATTTTGTTGTCATAAATAAGCCGTTCATAAATTTCATCAGAAAGGACTAACAAATTCTTTTCTTTGGCAATTTCTGCAATACCCTGCAGCACTTCCTCATTCAGTACGCCGCCAGTCGGATTGTTAGGCGTAACGAGAACGATTGCCTTCGTCTTTTGGGTAATCTTCTCCCGAATTTCTTGTAAATTCATTTGAAAACCTGTTTCTTCATGCAGACTGTACGATACAGGCACGGCACCCAAAAAACGCGGTACATTGATATAATTGAGCCAAACCGGATCGGGAACAAGGATTTCATCGCCTTCATCCAAGATAGATGCCAACACGGCAAATACGGCTTCTGAAAGTCCTACTGTGACCAGTATTTCTGTCGGCGCATATGTAATGTGATTTTCCCGTTCTAGTTTTTTGGCTATTTCCTGCCGCAGTTCCATCGTGCCAAAATTAGATGTATAGAACACATGGCCTGCATCGATGCTTTCCTTCGCTGCTTTTTTGATATATGCCGGCGTATCAAAATCAGGCCGGCCAATTTCAAAGTGCAGCACCGACAGGCCATCTCGTTCCATTGCCAATGCTTTTTCGTTAATTTTACGAATGCCGGAAGGAATCATTTGATTCATCCGTTTTGAAATCATGCTGCTCATGCCACTTCGCCCCTCACTGTATGAAAATATACTGCTGTTTTCATGTATTAGTATAGCGGACAGGCAGCAAATCCGTAAAATACGAAAGAATATATAGGCTATACGTATATCTATATACGCTGCCTGTTGTCTGCCTTTGCTGTATCCGTTGGCGAATCCATCGCTTCCTGCAAAAATTGAATCAATTCGCTTTGGATAGGTGAAATACCTTTTTGCGGATAGTGAATATACGTCTGCCGGAATGCCAGGGAATCATCCAGGCAATAAAAGACGACTGTGTCAGTCGGCGTCACATACGAAGGAATCGTCGAACGCAAAAACGCAATGCCTTGTCCTTCACAGGCTAAATAATAGGCTGTCATCATTTGGGTCAAATACATGGAAACATGCGGCGTAAATCCGGCGTGTTCACACAGCTTCAAGCTTCTGGCATAACTGTCGTTGCCTTCTGTAAGCAGGAAAAACTGTTCCTTTTGGAACTGCTGCAGCGGTACCGGGTCTTTGTGTACCGTATCGCGATGCAAAAACTCGTCAAACGAATACCGATAGGCTGACAGCGTCTGATTCACGGCGTAAGAAGCCGGTACGGCCAGCACAATTTCTTCTTTTAGCCACGGTATATGCACGATTTGCTGATTGATAAGCTGTTCTGCTTCAAGAATAACGTCCAGTTTGCCATTGAGCATGCGCTGCAGCAGCTGCTGGCTGTTTCCTTCTTCAAAGCGAATCACGACATGGGGATAGGCTGTGCGAAAATCCTGCAGCAGACTGGGCAGGACATACGTGCAGAAAAACATGGAACTGCCAATATGCAGTACCCGGTGCTGTGCATTCCGCATCTCTTGAAAATGCTGCATCATGTCTTGTTCAATGCGTCGTATTTCTTCGATGCACTGTATATAGTAGGCTCCTGCTTCTGTCAAAGAAATCGGCGTCGTGCTGCGGTCAAAAAGCCGTACATCCAGCTCCTGCTCCACTTTTTTGACAGCCGCACTCAGCCATGGCTGCGATACGTATAATTTTTTAGCTGCTTTAGAAAAACTTTTTTCTTCATATACAGCGTATATATACTCTTTATAGTCTGTCATGCCTGTCTTCCCCCTCTTTTTACGTACTTTGCTGTCCCGGCAAACCACTGCAAAAAAGGAGCTGTGCATATAGGAAACATCCTCCATGTACAACTCCCTTGCTCTTATCGATTTGCGTATAACGTTTCTACTTGTTCTTCTACGTGCCGTGCTTTTTCTTCAATATCCAAAATCGACTGCATCATCGTCTGGACAAATGCCGGATCTTTGATGGATTTGAGATTGATGCGGACACTGTAAAAAGCAGACCGCATGGCTGCGCGGGCATTCATGGCAGCTATGGCGCCGTCGGTAATGACCCAGGCGTTGCCGTACTGCACCGTCTGTGCTGCCAGCTGCAGCAGCGTAAAAATATCCTTGCCCAGTGTAAACGGTATGATGGCCGCATCCTTAAAGGCCTGCTGCACTACCGCTGCCCGGTCCGGCGTATCCTTGGGCAGGCGTACTGCACGGATGACGCCGTCAAAAGCCTTGGCGTCGTCTTCAATACCCTTGAGATAGTGGGCACGCAGTGTCCTTGCCTGCTGCTGAATCGTCTTCATTTGCGGTTCTACCTGTTCATAGCCCTTTTTGCCAATCGTCAGATTCGCTACCATCTCTACGAGCGCTGCTGCCGACGCAGCGGTCATAGCGGCAATGCCGCCGCCGCCGGGAACTGGTTCTTTGGAAGCGGCTGCTTCCAGTAATGTATCCAGCGGCATAGACTTAAAATGGCTGAAATCGGTTTTAGAACAATCCTGTAATGACGCCATTTTCATCTATATCCATTCGATTAGCAGCCGGTACTTTCGGCAATCCCGGCATAGTCATAATATTGCTGGTCTGGCAGACGATAAACCCTGCACCTGTGCAGACACGGACATCCTGTACCGTTACAGTAAAGCCATGGGGCGCACCGAGCAGTGACGGATCGTCCGACAGGGAATACTGGGTTTTGGCTACACAAATCGGCATCTTGTCGAGGCCAAATTTTTCCAGCTCTTTAATCTGTTTCTGGGCATTTTTTTCAAAAACTACGCCGTCGCCGCCATAGATTTTCTTGACGATAGTTTCCATTTTTTGCGGAATCGTGTCGTTGACGTCATAGAGCGGTTTGTACGGTGTCTGCGGCTGCTGCAGGAGCTGCATGACTTTTTCGCCCATTTCCAAGCCGCCTTTGCCGCCTTCGGCCCAGCAGTTGTTGAGAGCTACCTCTACGCCGTATTCTTCGCAGAGCGTGCGCAGCGTTGCGATTTCTTCATCCGTATCGGTGATAAATTTATTGATGCCTACGAGAACCGGTACGTCAAACTGGCGCATGTTTTCGATATGCTTAGCCAAGTTGGCAAAGCCTTTTTTCAGGGCAGCAACGTTTTCTTCCTGCAAGTTTTTCTTGTCTACGCCGCCGTGCATCTTGAGGGCGCGTACAGTTGCTACGATGACGACTGCGTTCGGTTTGATACCGGCAAAACGGCATTTGATGTCCATGAATTTTTCTGCGCCGAGATCTGCGCCAAAACCTGCTTCCGTAACGGCAATATCCCCCATCTTCATCGCCAGTTTAGTCGCAACGACAGAGTTGCAGCCATGGGCAATGTTGGCAAAGGGACCGCCATGTACCAGAGCCGGTGTATGTTCGATGGTCTGTACCAAGTTTGGCTTGATGGCGTCTTTCATGAGAATAGCCATAGCCCCTTCGACGCCGAGCTGGCGGGCCGTCACGAGATTGCCGTCCAAATCATAGGCTACGGTAATATCGCCCATGCGTTTTTTCAAATCCATCAAATCGTGAGCCAGGCAAAGGGCTGCCATGATTTCCGAAGCGACAGTAATCATGAAATGATCTTCCCGCGGGAAGCCGCAGACCTTGCCGCCCATACCGACGACGATGTTGCGCAGCGCGCGGTCATTCATATCCATGACGCGTTTCCAAATAATGCGGCGCACGTCAATACGCAGGGCATTGCCCTGATGAACATGGTTGTCAATGGCTGCTGCCAGCAAGTTGTTGGCTGCCGTAATGGCATGCATATCGCCGGTAAAATGAAGGTTGATGTCTTCCATCGGCAGGACCTGTGAATAGCCGCCGCCGGCTGCGCCGCCTTTGATGCCGAATACTGGGCCCAGTGATGGTTCACGGAGCGCGACGACCGTTTTGTGACCCATTTGGTTCAATGCCTGTGCCAGACCAATCGTCGTCAGCGTCTTGCCTTCGCCGGCCGGTGTCGGCGTAATAGCCGTTACCAAAACGAGCTTGCCGTCTTTTTGCTTAGAAAGACGTTTAATCGCATCAAATGAAATTTTTGCTTTATATTTACCATACAATTCCAAGTCATCTTCTGAAAGACCCACTTGTTCCGCAATCTTTACAATCGGTTCCAGTTCTGTTTGCTGTGCAATTTCAATATCGCTTAATACCTTTGCCATGAATTGCTTCACTCCTTATTTTATCCATAAAAAAACACCGACATTCTGGAAATTGCCCAGACGGTCGGCTTGGTATCTATCATGCTCCCCGTGGTATGCTCCACTTCCGTCAGTCACATGATTACGGCTTTATTATACAAGAACAACTAAGGTCCTGTCAATGCAAAACCGCCGTCTGATAGTGTCAAGTTGTTGTGGGAATTTTTATGAAGAAGTTCCTTGAAGCGGATT
>SAMEA104315423__coassemble_2004_pt1 | contig 20437 bp, 16 predicted proteins | sample SAMEA104315423__metabat2_low_PE_037 | metagenome-assembled genome bin SAMEA104315423 (sample SAMEA104315423) | gut metagenome | biome: Monkey gut; feature: monkey-associated habitat; material: faeces | place: China | collected 2013 | reverse complement strand
TGTCATTCAATCCATTATTTATATATGCTAGTGATATTCCTACATGTTTCTTTTTAACGATTATGCATAATAATGCCCATTTTTAACGCCATGCCACCCATTCTTATTGTGCGGCAAAGCCGCCCAACCAGTCATTCCCGTAACGGGGCGGCTTGCAGGCAAATGCAAACAATTACGGATAGTTGTATGTTGGAAAACCATTTGTCATTCAATCCATTATTTATATATGCTAGTGATATTCCTACATGTTTCTTTTTCGCGATTATGCATAATAAAGTAATACTACGTATTGCCTTAGCGTAGATGAGCCGATGTTTGCTAACGTTTTTTCTTGACAGATGCGTTTTTCCAGCAACCAGATGAAATCTACCCTGAATGACTGCCAACACCGCCCGTTACGAGCGTGCCGACCGGTCGAAGACCGGATACGGAGTTTGCCGATGACGGAAACAAGCGGCGTCTGAGCGAAGCGAATTTGCCGCGCCGTCATTGGCAAACGCAGTAAGGCTAAGTCCGTTTTGGGCGGCGACTTCTTTCTTTTTGTTATCTTTTTCTTTCTGGTCGCACAGAAAGAAAAAGTATATACATGCCATATATACAAAGGATAAATGAAAGAGCTAGAAAAGATGAATGATTTGGACGACGCCTTCATGCAATTTCTGCCGCCTAGAAATAGGAAACACGTCGACTTCAGAGTCCAAGAAAACTGGACATATCGCAAAATCGCCAACAAATACGGTACATTTGAAAGCTTAGTACAGAAAATCACCATATAAGTATTGGCACAGTTGTGGAAACAACCGTCCTAATGTGGAATGAAATAAATGCTTATTTTATATAAAAATAAACAAAAATTATGGTACAATCATTTTATGGTAGATTGAATTTAAATAAGAATTGACACATATGTTCTGTAATTATATAATATAAGGGAAAGATACGATATATTATTTGTCCTAGCAATGAACTGGAGGAGTATAATGAAGCAGAAGATTAAACAGATTAACTTCAAATTAGACGAGCATTTATATAATAAACTCAAAAAATTTGCGAAGAGAGAAAAAAAAAGTGTGCAGTATATTCTGACAGAATCTCTGGTTTCAATGATGGCTAAAAATGAACAAACGGAGGACCGGTTAGGACGATTCACATTTATCGACTTATTTGCGGGTATCGGTGGTATGCGGATTGCCTTTGAAAGGCAGGGCGGGGTTTGTGTATTTTCCAGTGAATGGGATAAATATGCTCAAAAAACTTATTTTGATAATTTTGATGTTCTACCACAGGGGGATATTACAAAAATTAGAGCACAAGATATCCCAGATCATGATATATTAGTTGCTGGTTTTCCTTGCCAACCTTTTAGTATTGCTGGTGTTTCTAAAAAGAACAGCATGGGGCGAGCAACAGGATTCCAAGATAAAACACAGGGCACACTGTTTTTCGATGTATGCCGTATTTTGCAAGCTAAACGACCGAAAGCATTTCTTTTGGAAAATGTGAAAAACCTCAAAAGTCATGACCATGGCAATACTTGGCGGGTTATACAAGAATCTCTAAATCAATTGGGGTATGAAATTTTTTCGAAAGTCATTGATGGGCAAGGATTTGTTCCGCAGCACAGAGAACGTATTTTCATTGTTGGTTTCGACCGAAAACGGTACGGCAATTTTTATAATTTTCCTTTTGATATCGAAAAATGGAAACCGGATAAGAAGCCTATTCTCCAAGACATATTAGAAGAAAATCCGGATGAAAAATATACTTTGTCAGATAAATTATGGACTTACTTGCAGAATTATGCTGCTAAACATAAGGCTAAAGGAAATGGCTTTGGATATGGAATGCCTGACTTGGATGGAGTAACACGTACATTGAGTGCCAGATATTATAAAGATGGTTCGGAAATTTTAATTAAACAAGGAAAAGAGGAAAATCCGCGGCGTTTGACACCACGGGAATGTGCTAGACTGCAAGGGTATCCTGATAGTTTTAAAATTACTGTTTCTGATACGCGTGCATACAAACAGTTTGGTAATTCTGTTGTTGTTCCACTGGTTACGGCGATTGCTGATGAACTGGTAGAAAAAGTGGAAGAATTGGAAGAACAGGAGAGTGAATCTCATGCGACCTATATTTTACAACCAGCAAGCAAGTAATGCAGTCAATAAGGGGAAAAAGGCATATTGTAAGTTTTTGTCTGCTAATGATACAGGTTTGACAGGTGGTCACCAAGCAGGAATATATATAGCTAAAAACGCAGCAGCTATTTTATTTGATACATTAGGAATGCGCGGTGAAAATAAAAAGAAAACGGTTAAAATTAAATGGCAAGATGATTTTATAACGGAAAGTGTTTTTACTTATTACGGCAAAGGAACTCGAAATGAATATCGCATTACCAGCTTTGGTAAAGGTTTTCCGTTACTTAGTCATGAGCATACAGGAGATCTTTTTGTCTTAGTGCAGTGGGAAGAAGTTGATTATTCAGCATATGTATTATCAGCAGAAGATGATATTAATGCCTTCCTTAACTATTATGGTATGGGGCCAACAGAAACGAATGCACTAATTACGACAGAATTGTCTGAAGAAAAGCAAAAACATAAAATAATGACAGACTTTCTTAATCTTATTACAGCTTTTCCTTCTTCAGATGTTATGTCTTGCGAAGCACGTGCAATTTATGAAGTCGTATATGATCATAGAGAAAATATCATCAGAAAGCCGGATGAACAGCTTCTTGATTGGATAAATATGGAGTATGAATTATTTCGTTGTGTGGAAGATAAGTTTTTTGGCAATTATATAAAAAATGGATTTCCTACGATGCAGTCCTTTATCAATGTAGCCAGCTCTGTACTGAACCGGCGTAAGAGCAGGGCTGGAAAATCACTAGAACACCATCTATCCTGTCTTTTTAAGGAAAATCATCTTGTTTTTGATGAACAAGTACGAACAGAACAGAATAAGAAACCAGATTTTGTTTTTCCCGGCAAAGAAGCATATCATAACCCTAATTATGATGCCAATAGGCTCATTGTGTTGGGAGCTAAGACAACTTGTAAGGATCGTTGGCGCCAAGTTGTAACTGAAGCAGATAGAGTTAATGTTAAGTACCTTTGTACTTTGCAACAAGGTAATACAGTCCAGCAGATGAAAGAAATGCAAAGTGAGCATGTTGTCCTTGTCGTTCCCAAACCATATATAGGAAGTTATCCACCGGAATTTAGAGATTCTATATTTGATTTGAAAACATTTATTCAGTTTGTACGTGAAAAAACAAATGCGAGGTAATGTACTGGATTATGGATGTGCTGACAAAAGAACAACGCCATAAAAATATGAGCCACATACGGGCTAGCAATACCAAACCGGAAATTATGCTGCGTAAAGCTCTTTGGCATAGCGGAATTCGCTACCGGAAAAATTATAAAGAGTTGATAGGAAAGCCGGATATAGTCATTACACGCTGTAAAATCGCCATTTTTGTTGATGGCGATTTTTGGCATGGAAAAAATATGGATGCGATAGAAAAACGGATACAGAGCCATCGGACATATTGGCTTCCCAAAATAAGACGAAACAGGGAACGGGATGCAGAAGTGAATGATGCACTGACAGAACAAGGCTGGATGGTTCTGCGTTTTTGGGAAAGTGACATAAAGAAACAACTGGAACAATGCGTGGCACAGATTTTAGACTATGTGCCGAAAAAAGCCTGAGAATTTACTGGTATGTAGAATACCGTATGTATTTTTTCGTAAAATAGGAGATTGTTTATGGACGAAAAAGAGTTTATTAAGATGACTGATCTGTTTTTTAATATAAGTATGGATAATATTATTAATTGTAATATAGTTTTAGAGCGTCTTTATAAAAATGAAGATTTGCCGGTAGATGAAAAACAATATCTAGTCTTAATGGCCTTTTATAGAGAATTATTTGAACGACTTGTTTCAATCAAAACGTTATATCATGAAAAATTAATAGGATCAAGTAATGTTGTTATTAGAAGTTTTTATGAAATCTTGTTACAATTATTATTCATGCTATTTCCTGCAGAAAAATGTAATGAAAAAATTGGTTGTTGTATAACGTTTTTTTCACACAAAAAAATAATAGAAATTCAGAATTATATAAGTAAAGATGAAAAGTTGCAAAATAATGATAACTGGGAAAATATTTTAAGAGAATATGAAGAAGGATATCAGAAATTGCATGGAAAATATATTGATGCATATAAAAACAAAATGAGAAAACTTGATGAAAATGGAAAATTTTGTAAGTCTTGGTATTGGCTGTTTGACCATCAAATAAAAAGTATATCTAAATTAGCAAATGAATTAGATAGTATGAAATTGTATGAGAAACTTCCCAAAAATTGGTTTGTTGGTATTCATCAAAAAATTTATAATTATTTATCTGAATTTTCACATGGAATAACAGTTTTAGATGCTATTCATATGACTGACAATGAAATACAAATTAATGACATACATAATTTAATGAATGCATCCGCAGGAATTGCGTGTATATATAAATTAATAGAAACATATAATGCGTGTGTTTCATCTTTGTATCCTCATCTAAAATTTGATACTATTGATTTAATGTTTTTAAAGAAATTGGCAGAACAAATATGCAAACTAGATAAGAAACCAATTTAAATATATAAGCGGTGTTTTCTTTCTGTGAATTTTATGGTGATTTTGCCTATATTTGGTAGTTTGATCCTAAAACCCGTAAAGGGACACACATACAAAAACCTCTTTATGCTAGTGTGTATTGCTAATGTAAAGAGGTCTTTTTTTGATATCATCGTTTAGGCTGTCAAACTGTTTGCTTTTTAGTGCATAGATTTTCGGCTTCTACGGGGATGCTGCATCGGCTTATGGGGCCGGTGATGGCAACAAAAAAAGAGCCAACCAGCACGATTGGCTCAATGTTCATTTATTTTTGCGATAAGGGCTTCCTGTAAGGCTTGAGAAAAATTAATTTTTAAATTTTCTGCTTTGGTATTTAACCAAGCTGGGATAGAAACATTTTTACGAACCGTTTTACTGCCATATTTTTTACGGTATTCTGTGATATTGACATCCACATACGAAATAAAACCATTGTCAGGTGCTTTGACAGCGTGGGACGGAGAGGGGATTGGTTTACCATCATCTTCTAAATCTACAATTGTTAAACAAATGGCATCTCTGGCGTTAGCAATCGCATCTGTCAAGTCAGTACCTTGGGTCATACGGTCTAAATCAGGGACGGTGACCAAATAGCCGTCTTCATCTTTTTCGAAAATTACAGGATATGTTAATGCGTCCATAGTAGAACCTCCTTGTTCGAAATAGGTAAGAAGTAGGGAGCTATTTAAGCGCCCACTTCTTAATCAGCGCTTTGACCAAGCGTTCGTTAATATTTGGATGTTGGGGAATAATTTCCGTATGATACCATTGGTATATACATCATGCCTACAGCTATTTCGCTTGAGATACCAACCAGCTTTTTCAAAGAGCTTTAGAAGTACACGTCTTTCCAAAGGGCATCCTTCCTAATAAAAGCATACGCATGAATGCGCATAACGTCAAGCATAAAGAAAAAAGTAAGCATATCATATGAAACGACGAATTTTCAGTGCGGAGAAATTCGTGGTGAAAACAATACGATCATAAAGCAGTTTATCTAAAACACCCAAAAAAGATGCCTTCCCATATAGAGAAGGCATCTTTTTTTTATATCATTGTTTAGGTTGTCAAGATATCTGATTCTTAGTGCATAGATTCAGCTTCTACAGATACGCTGATTTTTTCTGCATCGGGGTTTTCGTTCATGGCATCGATGCGGGCACGATAGGCTGCGTCATTTTCGTAGCGTTTGTTTTTGTAGTAGCCTACAGTCAGGAACGGTACGATGATGATGGCGATGGCTAAGTAGCCGCAGTAGCCGTAGCCGTATTTGATGATGTTGGTCAGGCCGACGATGGAGATAGTCATGGATACGACGATGATGGCTAAGGTTACGATACTGGAACGAACGACAGAGCTGTCAGAGAGGCGTTTCAGCGGTTTGGTTTCCGAGAAGCGTGCTGTAAAGCCGAATACGGTGGTAACGCCAGTGGAAATCAGGCATAAGAGCAGGCAGATGCTGTAGACGATAGTCAGCCAGGACATGTTCATTCCTTGGCAGCTGGTCAGGGTCGGCAGGGGAGATTTGCCGTAGATGTTGGTCCAGCCTAAGAGCATGCAGACGGATAAGGTCAGTGCGACGGCGTTCATGATAAAGGAGAACCACATGGAAGTGGCACAGTTTTTACGGGTTGCCAGCGGCATGCCGACGACAATCATTGTCGGGATAACGACGCACTGGAAGCCAGAATAGGTGACGGCGTGGAGAATAGCCTGCGGCAGTTTGCTGAAGCCGTTGATTTCAAAATCCTGCGCCATGGCCTGCATGACCGTTGTTGTACCGGCAACGTCGCCAGCCATGTAAATGCCGATGGCAAAGATGAAGACAGACGTGGCTAAGATGGCAATGCCCATATAGGTAGTTGCTTTACGAACCAAGCCAGCTCCAAAAATCGTCAGGACGAGGACAACGGCACCGACGACTAAAATACCCAGGTAATAATCCAAGCCTATCTGATCTTGCAGGGCCGAAGCAGCACCGGAAATGGCGGCAGAAACGGCCATGAGAACCATGATGTAGAAGAAGATTTCAAATAAATATTCAACGGGCTTAAACGGGCTGTACAGGTTGTGGAACAGCTGTCTGTAGCTTGTCAGATGGCGTGAGTTGTACATGTTCATGGCTTCTTTGATGGTCAAGGTCAAGAGCAGCATCGTAATGATGGCTGTAATCGGACCGAGCCAGCCCAGGCTGATAAAATATACGTTGGCTTGGTTGCCGGTTGCAAAACCGCCGCCGGCGTGAGAACTAAATAATACGGCACCGACAGAAAAGCACATGCTGATCGATGCGGCTTTGATAGTAGATGGTGTTTTCATAATGCATATCCTCCCTCAAGATAGAGCTATAAGTCTTAAGAGAAACGAAAACGCCTTTCGTCTCTCTGCATGTTAGCTAAGAGACGAAAGGCGTATATATCCTTCCGCGGTACCACTCTGATTCGTCCGAAGACGCTCTCTCGGATACGGCAGGTGCCATATCCATGCTCTGTAACGGGAGTTCCCGTAGCCGCTTACTTCATTCAGCTTCTCCGCTCGGCAATGAGTTCAATCCGCTTTTTGTACTGTCTTGCACCCCGCGACAGCTCTCTGAAACATCCAGCTGGATTTACTGGTTTGCGTCATCACGTTTAACGACGTTTGATGATGACATAATAGCATATGAGTATAGGGGTGTCAAGAGAAAAAGATAAAGTTTTTTGTTAAAATATGGAATAAACGTTTAAGTTTAAGGTTTAACCTTAAAATAAAAAGGCGATTATTTTCCTGTGTAAATGAGCTGAATCAATTTCATCGTCATTTCGTAGGATTTTACCAAAGACGGAATAGGCAGGAATTCATAACGGGAATGGAAGTTCATGCCGCCGGTAAAATAGTTTGGTGTCAAAATGCCTTTGGTAGAAATAAAGGAACCGTCTGTGCCGCCGCGCATGGCAATCGTTTTGGGTGTAATGTCCAATTCTTTCATGGCATCGTAAATGTAGTCGATAGCCTTGCGGTTGTCATCGGTGATTGCATCGGCAATGTTGCCATACGTATCGGAAATGGTGCATTCGATGACGGCGCGGGGATTGGCAGCCTGCAGTTTTTTGACGTTTGCGGCAATGCGCTGTTTCTTTTCTTCGTACAAGTCTTTGTGATGGTCACGGATGTTGAGATGTACTGTTGCCGTGGATTGGTTGGAATGGACTTCCTGGCACCAGATGTAGCCGTCTTTGCCGTCCGTGCATTCCGGCGTTTCACTGCGGTCAAACATGTTGATGAAATCGACGGCAATAAGCGTCGGGTTGACGAGAACGCCTTTGGCACTCATAGGATGGGCACTGACGCCGTGAATCGTGACGGTGGCACTGCCGGCGTTGAATGTTTCATAGACGACTTCTCCCAGTTCGCAGGAGTCAATGGTATAGGCAAAATCGACGGGGAATTTGCTGAAATCCATGTTTTTGGAGCCGTACAGGCCGCATTCTTCGTCGGGGACAAAAGCGACGTAGATGTCGCCGTGATACAAAGACGGGTCTTTTGCAAGCGTTGCCAGGGCTGTCATGACGTTGGCGACAGCCGCTTTGTTGTCCGAGCCCAGAACACTCGTGCCGTCCGTGACAATGAGGTCCTGGCCTTTGTATTTAGCAAGTTCCGGATGGTCTTTGGCTGTCATGACAATGTGCTGTGCTTCGTTCAAGACAATGTCGCCGCCGTCATAGGCCGTAATGGTCTGCGGATGCACGACAGGCGAGAGGCAGACATCGACTGTATCCATATGGGTGCAGAAGCCGACGGAGGGAACGGTCTTGGTTTCGCCTTGCGGCAGATGGGCCGGCAGTTTGGCTGTCAGTACGCATTTGTCGCTCAGGCTGATGTCAGTCAGGCCGAGTTCTTCTAATTCGCGTTGTAATTGATGGGCCATGTCCCACTGGCTTTCTGTACTGGGGACGACAGTGCCGCCGTTTCCTTTGCTTTGGGACGGGATTTGCACGTAGCGGTAAAACCGCGTAACTAATTCTTGTTGGACATCATTCATGAGTAAGACTCCTTTACGGTAAAACAGTTATATTAAAACATTTGGCGAGGGTAGATATAGTCTGCCTGGAAACCAAGGGGAATGCCGAAGAACCAGAAGACATAGAGCATAATCGTCAAGACGACCAGCAGCGTAATCGTGTACGGAAGCATAAGACTGCTCAGAGTACCGACGCCTGTTTTTTTGTAGTATTTCTGGCAGTAAATAATAATCAGCGGATAAAAGGCAAACATCGGCGTGCAGACGTTGACAGCTGAGTCACTGACACGGAAAGCGGCCTGCGTCAATTCCGGCGCAATGCCGACGGACATGAGCATCGGCACAAAAATCGGTGCCAAGATGGACCATTTAGCCGATGCCGACGTAATAATCAGGTTTAAGAGGGCAACGAAGATGATGATGCCAAAAATCGTGATTTGCGGCGGCAGTGCCAGCGATTTGAGGAAATCTGCGCCGGCAACGGCAATGAGAGCCCCCAGGTTGGATGCACCGAAAGCATACATAAACTGAGCGGCAAAGAAATAGAAGACAATCAGCTGTACCAGTGTGTGTGTGATTTCTTCCATGGAATGAGTGAAATCTTTGGAGCTTTTGAATGTACCGCTGATAATGCCGTAGACAATGCCGGGAACGCCGACGAGCAGGAAGATAATCGCTACGATGGACTGCATGACCGGTGCCTTGAAGCTGGCAATGTTGCCGTCCGGGTCACGGAGCAGGGAATCTGTCGGTATGAGTGCTAAAAACAGGCCGATAAGCATAAGAATGAGAACAGCCGATGCAATGTAAAAAGCCTTGTTTTCCTGTGGCGTAATAGGTTTCATGGCTTCGCCGGATACGTCGATGTCTGTATCAATCGGGCAGGCTTTGCGGCACCACGGTTCCGTGATTTTTTCCGTGACCCACCAGCAGCTGCCGATGACGGCAAAGGTAGAGCCGACGGCATAGAAGTAGTTGCACAAGACGTTGACTTCATAGGACGGGTCGATGATTTGGGCTGCCATTTGGGTAAAGCCCTGAATGACCGGGTCGATAGCCGACGGCGTATAGTTGGCAGCAAAGGCACCGGCGATACCGGCAAAAGAAGCGGCTACGCCTGCCAGGGGATGCTTGCCTGATGCGTAGAATAAGTAGGCGGCAATCGGAATAATAATCATGTAGCCGCTGTCCGGTGCCAAATGGCTGAGCATGCCGACCAAGATGACGATTGGCGTAATGAGGAATTTCGGCGTGACCATCAAAATCTTTTTCAGGCCTGTGCCGATATAACCGGAACCTTGGGCAATACCGATGCCGAGAGTAGCGACGATGACCATGCTCAGCGGCGGGAAGCCGGCAAAGTTGGAAACCATTTTGGTCATAAGCGTTACGAGGGACTGCGGGGAAAGCATGTTGGTTACGGTAATTTCTTTCCCTGTCGTCGGATGCAGGTAGCCAAAATGAATGGTAGAGCAAATTGCGGAAACGATACAGGTAATAAAGAATGCGGCAATGAAGAGCATGGTAATATCAGGAATTTTATTACCGACTCGTTCAATCCAGCCGAGAAAGCCTCCGACTTGATTCGGGGAGGCTGCAGGGGTAGTGTTTTGATTTGCCATTGGGACAACTCCTTTATCAAAAAAATAATGTGGTGCATGCCATTTGACACGCACCACACTATCATACCATGCAATGGTTAACATAACAAGTAATTATACCTATTATGAATTATATGTTTAATTGTCAATTATGCCGTTACGCCCAATCACCGTTGGTAAAGACCGGTACGGTCGTGCCGTCTTCTTTGGTGCCTGTAATCGTCAAATCGGCAGAGCCGACCATAAAATCGACGTGAATCATGGAGTCGTTGATGCCGGCCTGCAGGGTTTCTTCTTTGGTCATATCGGCACCGCCGGCAAGGCAGGTCGGATAGGCTGCGCCTAATGCCAAATGGCATGACGCATTTTCGTCGAATAACGTTTCATAAAAGAGAATATTGGACAGGGAAATCGGCGAATGGTAGGGAATCAGCGCGACTTCGCCGAGACGGCTGGCTCCTTCGTCGATGGCAAGGAGTTTTTGCAGGACCTCTTCGCCAACTTCGGCATGGGCGTCGATGACTTTGCCGTCTTTGAATGTTAAATGGAATTTGTCAATGATATTGCCGTTGTATACGAGGGGCTTCGTGCTGTACACAATACCGTTGACACGGTCTGCCTGCGGGGCAGAGTACACTTCTTCTGTAGGGATGTTGGCGTTGAAAAGGACATGGCTGCCTGATTCTTCGGCGCCGCCCTGCCAGATATGCCTTTGGGGCAGTCCTACAGTAAGGTCTGTACCGAGAGAGTTCGTATAATGCAGGCTTGTAAAATGCTGTTTTGTCATCCATTGACGGCGCTGGGCCAGCGCGTCCAAATGAGCGTCCCAATCTGCCAGCGGCTGGTCCCCGTCGGCACGGGAAGACTGGAGAATTTGCTGCCACAGGAATTCATAAGCTTCTTCGGGAGCGGCATCCGGATAGAGCAGGGATGCCCAAACTGTGCTGGGAACAGCGGCGACGAGCCAAGTCGTCTTGGAAGCCATCATGCCGTCGATATATTCTTTTAGTGCCGTGTTCTGCGCTTTTTGCCAAGCAAAGATTTTTTTCGTGTCGATGCCGTTCATCAAGTACGGATTAGCAGAAATCAGGCTTAAAAAGGCAGCGCCCTGGTGATAGTAATACAAGCTGAAATCACGGCGCCAATCCGGCAGGGATTCAAACTGTTTCTGATCTTCGTATTCGTAGCGAAGACGGGCCATATCGTCACAGCGCCAGTTGCAGACGACTTGCGATGCGCCGCATTCGTAGGCTTCCTTGGTCAGAATCGTCACGAACGAACTGCTTTCGACAGGCGCGTTGATGACGAGGATTTGATTTTTTTGCAAATGAATGCCTTTTTGCAATAATACTTGCGCATATACATGTAATTGTTTTTCTGTTGGCATGAGAAAAACTCCTTTCGTATCGTATTAACCTTGGGCGAACGCCGTGTGCCGCCAAAGTCTGTAATTGAGGGCACTGGCATTAATCGCCAGGCTGATAACTAAACTGAGCCAATAGCCGTAAGGCCCGTACGGCGTCAAATGGGCACAGGCATAGCCCATGGGAATGCTGATGAGCCAATAGGTCACAAAGGCAATATACGTGATGATTTTTACGTCTTTATAGCCGCGCAGAATCCCCTGCACCGGCGTGCCCGCCGCGTCAAAAAAGGCAAAGACGGCAGCAAAGAGAAGAAAGCTGCGAATCGCCTGGAATGTGGCGGCATCGTTGGTAAACAGATGGGCAATCGGATCGAGAAAGAAATACGTTGCGGCAATAGTAAAGATAACGATAGTAAAGACTGTCAGCTGTGACAGTACGGCGTACTGCCGGGCGCCGATAAAGTTTTTGGCGCCGACTTCATAGCCGATGACGATGGTAGCGGTCAGGCTGATGCTCCAAGGTATCGTATAGGTGAGCGTAGCATAGCTGATAGCGGCCTGATTGGCAGCTAAATAGACGGTGCCGAATTCTGCCATCAACAAGCCGACAATGCTGAACAGGCTCGTTTCACAAAAGACAGCAATAAAAATAGGCAGGCCGAGCTGAAGCTGATGATAGCAGTGAACCCAGCTAAACGGACGCAGACGGGTCCAGATATGGTACGACCGGAACGGCTCTTTCCACTGCAGGACGGCAATGAAAAGAAACAGGGAAATCCAGGCGGCAATCGTAATAGCATAGCCCGTGCCGATACCGCCCATGGGGGCGATGCCCAACCCGCCGAAAATGAGCAGGCGGAATAAGAGAATCGTCAGTACCATATTGGTGACAATGATAGCCATAGAAATATGGGTCATGCCGTGCGCGTCGACGACATAGCGGATAGTAGCCTGCAAAAAAAGAGGCAGCACGCCCAGTGCCAGAGCAAACAGGTATTCACTGGCAATATGATGGACAGCCGGTTCCAGCCCCATAAAATCCAAAAACGGCGGCAGCAGCAGCCACCCGGCGGCAATGCAGACAATCGTAAAAAAGATGGAAATATACAGGCTCTGCATAATATAGATGGGAATGCGGCTTGTTTTGTTGGCTCCGCGAAGCTGTGAAATAATTGGTGATACGCCAAAAAAAATCCCGGAAATGCCGGCAAAGACGGGAAACCAAATATTAACAGCAACGGCGACGCCTGCCAAATCGACAGTCCCGGCTTGACCGCTGAAAATACTGCTGCATACACTGGTGCCGATTTGGGCGATTTGTGTCAGCAGCAGCGGAAAAAATAAAATCAGAAAATGCTTAAGTTGACATAGGTGGGGGAAATGCATAGATACCTCCGTAAAAAAGCAAGAAAAAAGGCTTGCCGCTTCGTGCGACAAGCCTTTGCTGGCGGTTACGCCATTATTTTGCCATTGCGTTGACTTTAGCAGCCAAACGGGATTTTTTGCGAGCTGCATTGTTTTTATGGAGAACGCCTTTCTGAGCGGCGCTATCGATTACACTGTTGGCTTTATCAAAAGCTGTTTTAACAGCGTTAGCATCACCTGAAGCAATCGCTTCTGTAGCACGGCGGATAGCTGTATGTACAGTGGATTTTACTTTAGAGTTAGCTTCATGACGAGCTGCGTCTTTTTCCATGGATTTAATGTTGGATTTAATTTGCGGCAATTGGTTCACCTCCCTAAATTACAAGAACACTAAAATGCATTTTATCATATGTCAACGTAAAAATCAATACATAAATGAAGAGAAATCGTTTCACTTTTCATTATTTTATATTTTATTTTCTGAGCCGAGTACATACTTGATTTTGTGGGCTACAATGTCATAAATGCATTGGCGGCCTTCTTTGAGGTACTGGCGTGGATCAAAGTGATCCGGATGGGCTGCCAAATGTTGGCGGACACCGGCAGTCAGGCCCAAACGCAGATCTGAGTCAATGTTGATTTTGCAGACAGCCATGGAAGCCGCTTTGCGAAGTTGGTCTTCCGGAATGCCGATGGCGTCGGCTAAGTTACCGCCATTATCGTTGATAATTTTGACATATTCAGGAACGACAGAAGAGGCACCGTGCAGTACGATTGGGAAGCCGGGAAGCCGTTTGGAAACTTCTTCCAAAATATCAAAGCGGAGCATAGGCGGAACGAGTACGCCTTTTTCGTTGCGCGTGCATTGTGCTGGTGTAAATTTATACGCGCCGTGGCTGGTGCCGATAGCGATAGCCAGCGAGTCTACGCCGGTACGGCTGACGAATTCTTCGACTTCGTCCGGGCGGGTATACGATGCTTCATGCGATGCGACTTTGACTTCATCTTCAATGCCGGCAAGCTTTCCTAATTCGCCTTCAACCAAAACGCCGTGGTCATGAGCATAATCAACAACCTGCCGTGTTAACGCAATATTATCTTCAAAAGAAAGCTGAGAACCGTCAATCATAACAGAGGTAAAGCCGCCGTCAATGCATTCTTTGCAGGTTTCAAAATCCGGGCCGTGATCCAAATGGAGGGCAACAGGTAAATCATGGTCTTCCAGTGCAGCTTCCAACAAATGTTTTAAATAAACAGGACGCGCATATTTTCTGGCACCGGCAGACGCCTGTAATATGAGGGGAGAGTGCAGGTCTGCAGCAGCATCCATAATTCCCTGCACAATTTCCATGTTATTGATGTTGAATGCACCAATCGCATAGTGACCTTCGTACGCTTTTTTAAACATTTCTGTGGTTCCAATTAATGGCATGTGACATTCCTCCTAATAGTATGTTGCATAGATAGTTATAGCCTTTGGAATATATCTTTCCAGCCAGCCTGTACGATGAGATGATTCATATCATCGGGAAGCTGAGAATGAACGGAAATACATTGACCTGTCATCGGATGAATAAAACGCAGCCGGTATGCATGCAGCGCCTGACGCTGTATGACATCTCGAGAACCGCCGTATAAATCGTCACCGGCAAGGGGATGGCCTAAATAACTGCTGTGTACGCGGATTTGATGCGTCCGTCCCGTATGAAGCGTGACCTGCAGCAGACTCCAGTCTGTATTGGCGGCCAGTCGCGTAAAATCGGACCATGCTGCTTGGCCGTCCGGCGCTGTCTGCCGTTTGATAATGCTGTCCGGGCAGCGGGCGATAGGCGTGCGGACCGTTGCAAATGCACAGGGAAAATATCCTTCGGCAATCGCCAGATACGTGCGGCTGTAGCCAAGATCCCGCTTGTCAAAGGCTGATTGAATCTGCGGCTCTTTGGCAATCATGCACAATCCGGATGTGTTTTTATCCAGCCGGTGCATGGGATGATACGCGCAGTGCAGCCCCTGCTGCTGATAATAGTAAGCAACGGCATTGGCCAGCGTGCCTGTATGGGCGCCGGATGTAGGATGCATTAACAAACCAGCCGGTTTGTCGACGACCAAGATATACTCGTCCTCGTAGGCAATGCGGAGCGGAATTGGTTCGGGAGAAAAGGGGTTCGTTTCCGGAAGTTCTACCGTTACCATATCTCCCATATGCACAAAATCACGTGTTGACGCACTTGCTCCGTTAATCGTGCAGATGCCGTGGTGCTTGATGCGGCGGCGCAGTGTGGATGACACGCCAAAATGACGCAGCGCGCCGAGCAGTGAAGTGGGTTTATCTATTCTTCCTACAGTAAAATGAATCATATGTATTCCTCGCTGTGTACATATTACAACCCTATTATACAGAATGCAGAACAATAAATCCATATATTTCTCAGAAACAAATTAATTTATCCTGTTTATATCATACATTTGAGAAAAAGGATATAGTACAGGCTGTATGATATGAAAATATATTGACCAATGGCCAAAGCATAGTATAATATAAAACCGTTGTGTGTCATTACACTGTAGAGGGCTGGCGCGTGCAGGTTTTTGGAATAAAGAAGAAACTTAGTGCCTGCGAAAAGAAGGAATTTGCCCATACTATAGAGAATATATACTACGTCGGAATATTTTGTAAGGTGCAGGTGATAGGCATGAAGAAATTTTCCAGCGAATTCATTGAACAAGTGCGGCAGGCCAATGATATTGTCAGTGTCATATCGGAATATGTCGCACTGAAGCGGCAGGGACGAAATTTCTGGGCCTGTTGTCCGTTTCATAATGAAAAAACAGCATCTTTCAGCGTAGCGGCCGATAAAGGATTTTTTTACTGCTTTGGCTGCCATGCGTCGGGCGATGTGTTTAAATTTGTGATGATGAGAGAAAACATTTCTTTTGCAGAAGCGGTGGCAAGACTGGCAGAACGAGCACATATTGCGCTGCCGGCAGTAGAAAAGACAGCGCAGGAAATAGAACGGGACCGATTAGTCGGCCGCTTGTATCAAATTAACGAAATGGCGGGAAATTTCTTTCATAATTGTCTGACCAAAACTCACTACGGACAGCCGGGGCTGACATATTTTCACGGCCGGCACGTATCCGATGATACCATTCGTGAGTTCAAGCTGGGATTTGCACCGGACAGCTGGAATAAACTGACCGATGCCTTTATGAAGAAAGGCGTGGCAGGCAGGGATTTAGTCCGTTTAGGACTGGCTAAAGAAAAAAACGGCCGTTTTTACGATGCTTTTCGTAACCGCGTCATGTTTCCCATCCGCGATGGGCGCGGACGTATTGTGGGATTCGGCGGCCGTGTTCTCGATGACAGCAAGCCTAAATACTTAAATTCCCCGGAAACGCCTATTTTTAATAAACGCCGGTTGTTGTTTGCCATGGATTTGGCACATAAAGCGATTTATGACGAAGGAAAAGCTGTTTTGGTAGAAGGCTATATGGATGTCGTGGCAGCGCATAGTCATGGCATTCACAACGTCGTCGCGTCATTGGGGACGGCGTTTACGCCGGAACAAGCAAGGCTTTTGCAGCGGCAGGCCAAAGAGCTGGTGCTGTCCTATGATATGGACGGCGCAGGCCGGCAGGCGACACTGCGGGCGATGGAAATTGTCCGCGGCATGAGCATGGTCATCCGCGTCGTGTCCCTGCCGCAGGGAAAAGACCCGGATGAATACATCAATACAGCCGGAGCGGACAAGTTTCGCGAGGCTGTGAGCCGCGCGCCCAACGTATTGGATTATATGCTGCAGACAGCGTGCAAACAGTTTGACCGTACGACCTTGGAGGGCAAATCTTCTATTACAGCGATGGTGCTGCCCGTGCTGGCGGCGGTGGACAACCGGGTTGTCTTGGAAGCGTTTTTGACAAAAATGGCTTCACAGCTGAAAATTGATGACAATGCCGTGCGCAGCGAATTTAATAAATATATCGCCAAGCACCCGGAATTGGGGCAGCAGCAAGTCGTTATTTCTGCATCGGTTACGCATGAAAACGCCACGGCCCGCGGCAGCGGCGCTATGGCAGTTGCAGAAGAAAATATTTTGCGGTTTCTGTTGGAAAAGCCGGCAGCCTGCGGGCGGATTCAAGAGAAAATCGACATTGCCTTTTTTACAGACAGCCGAAGACAGCATATTTATCAGACGATATTAGACGTCTATACGCAGCAGGGAATGTACACGAAAGGGGACATTCAAGAAAAATTAACTCCTGAGGAGGCCGAAGAAGTAGCAAGAATTATGATTTTGCAAGACGTACCCATGGATGAAAAGGTAGTAATGGACTATGTAAAACGATTCCGTCTGGCTGAGCTGCAAAAGCAGTATATGGAACACAGCCGGCGGGCAGCTGCATACAGCAGGGACAATGACAGCCGTGTGATAACCGAACTGGCAGCTTGTAAAAAGATAAATGAAGAAATCAAGAAGTGGTCTTAAGGAGCAGAGAGGAGCTTGCATATAATGACGAAAACAAACAGCACAGATACACTGACAAATAAAAAAACAGGTGCCAAACGGGGCACGGCAAAACGAAGCAGCAAACGAAAAAACGATAGAAAAAAAGACCAAGGCAGACAATTAACGGAACAGGAACGCTTGAAACTGGCACAGCAGCACGTACTGCAGCTGCTGCAGATGGGCCAGAAAAAAGGCAGCCTGACTTATACAGAAATCATGAATGTGCTGGAAGAAGATGAACTGACGCCGGAACAAATTGATAAGATGTATGAATTGTTTGCCGACAAGGGCATAGATATTATCGGTGAAGACGATTCCATGAATGACAATGACGACATTGAAGTGGATGACGACGCCGAAGAAGTGCCGGATTTGCATACTGTAGATTTGAGCGTGCCGGAAGGCGTCAATATTGACGATCCGGTCCGCATGTACCTAAAAGAAATCGGCCGTGTGCCCCTTCTGTCCGCAACAGAAGAAATTACGCTGGCTAAGACGATTGAACGGGGCAATGCCGAAGATGCGACAGAAGAAGATATTAAAGCCGGCGCGATTGCCAAGAAAAAATTGACAGACGCCAACCTCCGCCTCGTTGTCAGCATCGCCAAACGCTATGTCGGGCGCGGCATGCTGTTCTTGGATTTGATTCAGGAAGGCAATTTGGGCTTGCTGAAAGCTGTTGACAAATTTGACTACAGCAAAGGGTATAAATTCAGTACGTATGCGACATGGTGGATTCGCCAGGCGATTACGCGCGCTATTGCCGACCAAGCCCGCACGATTCGTATTCCTGTTCATATGGTAGAAACGATTAACAAACTGATTCGTATTTCCCGCCAGCTCCTGCAGGATAAAGGCCGTGAACCGCTGCCGGAAGAAATTGCTGAAAAAATGGAAATTCCTGTAGAACGCGTACGGGAAATCATGAAAATTGCCCAGGAACCGGTTTCACTGGAAACGCCAATCGGTGAAGAAGAAGATTCCCATTTGGGTGACTTCATTGAAGATTCAGAAGCCGTAGCACCGGACGATGCAGCATCCTTCATTTTGCTGAAAGAACAAATCGAAGATGTATTCTCCTGTTTGACCGACCGGGAACGCAAAGTATTGTATCTGCGTTTTGGCTTGAAAGACGGCCGGCCGCGCACGCTGGAAGAAGTAGGCCAGCATTTTAACGTCACGCGTGAACGTATCCGCCAAATTGAAGGCAAGGCTCTCAGTAAGCTGAGAAATTGGGGCAAACGGGAAAAAATTAAGGATTTTCTTTGATAGATAGTACTTGACGGTGTTCCGTTATTATTGTATACTTACTTGGTAAGGCTTCTAAGCCTTACTGTTTGGGCCTATAGCTCAGCGGTAGAGCCCCCGGCTCATAACCGGTTGGTCCCTGGTTCAAATCCAGGTGGGCCCACCAACCAAAACTCCTGTCTTATTCTTGTAGGACAGGAGTTTTTTTATGCCTTGCTGCCAACGCCGTCATCTGAAATATTGACAGGTAAATGAGAAAAAACGTATAATATAGCTTGCTGTTGAAGTTATCGGTTTACGCATATTGCCTGTAAAGGAGGCTCTTTCATGCATAGTATATCTTATTTTTGGCGATTGTCCCGACGTATTTACCGTCCCCGCAATTTTCAGGAAAACAAACGGGCTGTTGTCTTTTTTTTCCGTGCTGCCGCAAACCGTGCGTTGTTTGAAAAATTATATGATTTCTTTAATGCGTATGAACCCATGAACGGATTTTTGGAAACACAGGATACAGACTTTCAGGAAGTCATGACGCGTGTCTTTTTATTCAAAAACTCGACCATGTCCCAGCGGCTGGATGCGCTGCTGCATCATTTTACGATTCTGCGAACCTTTTTTACGGACGAAGTCATTCACAACATCTATTGGGGCCACGGCTATACCCTGTGGAAATCGACGGATGAATCCATGCCGCTGGAAGCGAAGCTCCTCTTTGATACGGGTCAGCGTAAAGAAGGGTTCCTGTCGCTGTATTTGTATCATGAAGGACAGATGATTTATCATTTTAATTTCCGCTTTGATTACAACGCCGCAGGAAAACCGTCCATGTATATCGGCACGATTCAAGGGTCGAAGCACGGACTGGATACGACCAAAGTATTGACTAAAAAATTATTTGGTTATCGTCCCAAGAATTTTATTTTGTACCTCATGCGTATTTTGGTACAGACTCTGGGTATTCAGGATATGTATGTCATCAGTGACGAAGGATTTTATACCAACAGCCATATGCTGCGCGGCAATCGTTCCAAAAAAACGAATTTCAACAATTTTTGGCAGGACGAAGGTGCCGTCCGCGACGATACGGAACGCTGGTATTTCCGGCTGCCTATTGAAGAAAAACGCCGTAAATATGGTGAAATTAAATCACAAAAACGCAATCTGTTCCGGAAACGCTACCTGTTGATGGATCGGATTATTCCAGTATATATCGAAGCGATACGCCAGTTGTTCCGGCAGGGGTTTGCACCGGTTCCATCGGCAGTAGATGAAGCGGCTGTAGTGGATAAACCAGCTGATTACGATCCCATTGAAGCGCCTAAACAATAAAAAAGCAAGGCTGTCACATCATAAGCTTGGAAAGCTCATGGTGTGGCAGTTTTTTTTGTTTTATAGTACATAGGGACTGTATCCCTTTTCTCATTCTTTCTTGTAAACATGCTGTTTACATATGCAGTGTACTTTTTCTTTCTGTGCGGCCAGAATGTCGGGAAGGGTTCCCGGACACCCTCGTATGTTCATTCTTTTTCGTGCCGCCGAAAAAGAACGAACCAAGATAAGCAGAGAGCCGAAATCTTTGATTTCGTGCGAATCGCTTAGGCATCGCAAAAGGCGGCCGCCCGAAACTCCCATTCCTTTGAGAATGTCCGTCATTGCTAAAT
>SAMEA104315423__coassemble_1995_pt1 | contig 21123 bp, 18 predicted proteins | sample SAMEA104315423__metabat2_low_PE_037 | metagenome-assembled genome bin SAMEA104315423 (sample SAMEA104315423) | gut metagenome | biome: Monkey gut; feature: monkey-associated habitat; material: faeces | place: China | collected 2013 | reverse complement strand
AAGCATACAGCGTAAACTACAGACATTTTTTGGATACAGCCCGCACAGAACGCCTGGCCAATAAAGAAATTCTCCGCCAAGCTAAAGCAGCCGGCTTTAAGGCGTTGAGCGAATATACATCGCTGCAGCCGGGTGATAAAGTCTACTGGGATCAAAAAGGGAAATCCGTCATTTTAGCGGTAATTGGTTCCAAACCGATTGTTGAAGGCATGAAAATTGTCGGCTCGCATATCGACTGCCCCCGCTTGGATTTGAAAGCTATGCCTGTCGTTGAAAAAAATAAAATTGTGTACTTCAAAACCCATTATTATGGCGGCCTCTTAAAATATCAGTGGGTCTGCATGCCGCTGTCCCTCATCGGCGTCGTCTTTACAGCAGACGGCCGTCAAATTGACGTATCTATCGGCGAAGACCCGGAAGATCCTGTTTTTTACATCAATGACCTTTTGCCCCATCTCGGCAAAGACCAGGCTGCCAAAAAACTGTCCGAAGCAATTACGGGAGAAATGCTCATGCCTATCGTCGGCACAAACAGCACAGAAGAAAAAACCAAACCGACGATTCTTTCCCTTTTTAAAGACAAATACGGCATTGAAGAAGAAGACTTTGCCAGTGCAGAACTGGAAATCATTCCGGCACAAAAAAGCCGTGAAGTCGGTCTTGACCGCTCCATGCTCATGTCACACGGCCATGATGACCGCGTTTGCTCGTACGGCAATTTAGCAGCCATTCTCGCAGCGGCTCCCGGCGAAAAAACACAGGTAGCTCTTTTTGCCGATAAAGAAGAAATCGGCTCGGTTGGCAACACCGGCGTTCATTCTTCGTATTTTCTCGATTTTGCAGCAGAACTGTTAGCCCTGCAGGGTCACACTGAAGAACTGTACCTGCGCCGTATGCTCCGCAGCAGTGAAGTGTTGTCTGCTGATGTCTGCGCAGCTCTTGACCCTGTATTCGCCAGTGCGTATGAAGAAAACAACGCGGCCAAACTGGGCTACGGTATTTGCCTCTGCAAATACACGGGTGCCCGCGGCAAGTCAGGCAGCAACGATGCGAACGCAGAATTCTTAGCCAAAGTCCGTCAAATCTTCAACAGCAGCAATGTGCCTTGGCAAATCGGCGAACTTGGCAAAGTAGACCAAGGCGGCGGCGGTACGATTGCCTATATTATGGCTGATTGGGGCTGTGATGTTGTCGATTGCGGCGTCGCTATGCTCAGCATGCACGCTCCGCTGGAACTCGTAGCCAAAGCCGATGCCTACAGCGGCTACTTAGCGTATAAAGCATTCTTTGAAAGCAAATAAATCGTGTAATATACACAAAATATACAGAAAGGCTGCAGCAGCATGAGATGTCTACATTCATGTTGCCGCAGCCTTTTTGCTATGCCGTTTTACATACACCGTTTGCAGCATGACGATTCATTTGCTGCTATCATAATAACGTCATAACGTCACAACATCCAATCCGGCACGTCACGTTCCCTGCAGTGCTTTTTTAGCCCACAACGCATCCTGTAAAATAGGACGGCCTACGCCTATTAAATCCGCTGTTCCATTTGCCAGCAGCCGATTGGCATCTTCCAGGCTCCGTACACCGCCAGTCGTCATAACAGGAATAGACACAGCTTGTTTGATCGCTTTAGCTGCATCGCCAAAATACCCGGCTTCTTCATGGCCCGGACGGGTATAACCGCACATGCCGCCGGAAATATCCAGCAAATCTATCCCTTCTTTTTCAAAGATTTTGGCCGCTGCCACGCCATCGGCAATCGTGCTGCCTCCTTCCATATAATCACATGCCCCCAAACGCAATGCTATCGGATAAGCTGCACCGACAGCATTACGAACGGCCCGAATAATTTCAACATGGAACCGCACACGATTTTCAACGGAATCGCAGCCATATGCATCATGCCGCTGATTCGTCAACGGAGAATAAAATTGATCCAGCAAATATCCATGTGCTGAATGAATTTCTACACCATCAAAGCCAGCATACCGAACGCGAATAGCCGCATTGGCATATTTAGCAACCAGTCCAGCAATTTCTTCCTGTGTCAATTCATGCGGCAGTACAGCATCAGGACTCCATGGATGATGAACCCACGCGGCACTCGGTCCTACAGGGCCGCCGCCTATATCCGCTGTTTCTGAAGCCACGCCGGCATGATTCAATTGGGCAAAAACTTTCGTCGAACCAGCTGCATGAATGCTGCGGACCAATTGCTGCAACCCAAATAAATCAGCGTCGTCACCCAGAGATACTTGCTTGGGATTTGCCCGTCCCAATTTATCCACATAGCAATGTTCCACAATAATCAAGCCCAAATAGCCGCCTAATGCCCGTTCACTATAATACTTGCATAATGCACTGGGGACATTGCCATTTTCAGCCATGCGGCGTGCCATAGGCGGCATAACTAAACGATTGTTCAACTGCAGCGATTGAATTGAAATCGGATCTGTAACTTCCATGATTTTCACCTCTTATATAGAATCATTTTCATTTTATATGTCTTATTTTACTATATTCCTGCCCCAAAAAGCTACTCCTATTTTTACTCTTTCTGAATTGACAACATGCTGTATATCTCGTATAATACAAAGCAATGCTTTAAGGGAGTAATCAGTACATCATATGTACAGTAGTATCGACATACTGGCGCAGTCCGCCCGGTGCTATTTGAAATGATGAGACTTAGAGGCAGTCTGCTGACTGTCAATAAGTCTCTTTTTTTATTATAAATCCCTAGTATCTATCTTAAAAAGGAGCTGCTTTTATGAATGCATTAGAATTATTCATCCTAGCGATTGGATTATCAATGGATGCTTTCGCTGTTTCCGTTTGTAAAGGTCTTTCTCTAGGCCGCATCAGTTGGAAACACATGTGCCTTGCCGGTGTCTGGTTTGGCGGCTTTCAGTTTCTCATGCCAACCATTGGCTATTATTTGGGAAATTTTTTTACGGAAATCATTACTTCATACAATTATTGGGTTGCTTTTATTCTTTTGACGCTCATTGGCGCCAATATGATAAAAGAATCACTAGAAAAAGAAGCCTGTCCTGATGCAAACATGGCTGTTCCGGCAATGTTTGCTCTCGCTGTCGCTACGAGTATTGATGCCCTCGCTGTCGGCGTCACGTTTGCCTTTATGGATGTCGCCATCATTCCTGCCGCCCTTTCCATTGGCTGCGTAACGTTTTGCTGTTCTGCTGTCGGCGTCAAAACAGGCAGTCTCTTCGGCTTGAAATATAAAACCAAAGCCGAACGCCTCGGCGGCCTCGTATTAATTCTTTTAGGCCTGAAAATTCTCTTGGAAGGCTTGGGCATATTGTAGCCCTTCCATCTCCAGCACATAAAACAGCATAGTAAAAGGGATGCAGCCAACTGTGAGCTGCATCCCTTTTTATTGTTACGTTTGGGGAACGATTTCTGCCTTAAAAACATTAATAACGTCCGCATCCGGACAACAGAACACGGCTGTTCCTTCCGGCTGGCCCGGTATAGTTCCGCCATACCGCAGAATATCGACATACGGAAAGGCCGCATGCATCGCCATCGGGCAAATCTTGCCTCTATCCGTATCAAAGTCAAAGGTATCACCTACGCGGTGGCCGTGATGGCAGCCCCCTGTGCCGATTTTTTTGATTAATGTCAATGTAATTTTCGGTCTTGCCATGACTATTCTCCTGTAATACCAAAAATCCGTCTGCCATTTTCCAGCGTAATCCGCTGTACGTCAGCTACATCCATATTGCGAAGACGGGCAATTTCTGCCGCTACGTACTGTACATAGGCTGGTTCATTGCGTTTGCCGCGATACGGCGGCGGCGTCAGATAAGGACAGTCTGTTTCGATAAGGATTCTGTCCATAGGAAGCTCACTGACAATCCGTTTGAGTTTTGTCGATTTCGGAAATACCATCGTGCCGGTAAATCCTATATAAAATCCCATTTTAATGAGTTCTTCCGCCATTTCCAAGCTGCCGGAATAACAGTGGAACACACCGCGGATACCTTTACCGTATTGGCGCAGAATATCCATAGTATCACCGTGGGCTTCTCGGTCATGAATATCAATCGGCACATCCAATTCTACAGCCATCTGTACTTGTTTGATAAATACATCCTGCTGAATTTCATGGGATGGTTCGGGCCAATGATAGTCCAAGCCGACTTCCCCAATGGCGACAACTTTAGGTTCTGTCTGAATCCAGCGGCGAATCTGTTCAAACCCTTCCGGCGTTGCCGAAGCGGCTTCTTCAGGATGAATGCCGACAGCGGCATAAATCTGTTTGTATTGGTGTGTCATAGCTACGGATTCTGCCGATGTCTTAATATCCGTACCGGGACACATCATGTACGTCAATCCTGTCGTAAAAGCCCGCTGCAGCATGGCTTCCCGGTCTGCTGCATAGGCTTCATCATTGACATGGCAGTGTGTATCAAACAACATCAGCGTACCCGGCTTCCTGCAGGCATGCCGTCTGCGCTAACGACCTGCAGTTTATCCGCTCCGTCAAGAGCAGCTAAAATCATGCCGTTGGATTCTACACCGCAGAGTTTAACAGGCTTGAGGTTCGTAACGACAACGACGCAGTGGCCAATCAATTCATCCGGTGCATAATGCTGGGATATGCCGCTGACAATCTGCCGTGTTTCCGTTCCTAAGTCGATTTGGAATTTCAGCAGTTTTTTTGCTTTGGGGATTTTTTCACAGGCAATGACTTTCCCTACGCGCAGATCACATTTGGCAAAATCATCAATCGTGATTTCCGGTTTTGTCGGTTCTTTAGCAGCCGGGCATGCCTGTGCTTCTTTCTTTTCTTCTTCACTTTCAGCAATTTCTTCTTCCAAATCATACCGCGGGAACAGCGCATTGCCTTTGCAGACTTTGGTATTTGCCGGATATTTGCCCCATACCTGTGCATCGGGAATATTGGCTGCCGCAAAATCACCTAAGCCGAGCTGCTTCCACATTTCAGCTGCGCTGACAGGGATAAACGGGCTGACCAAGGTCGCAATAATGCGCATGGATTCAAGCAAATTATACAACACGGTCTGCAGCCGTTCTTTTTGGGCATCGTCTTTAGCCAAAACCCACGGCGTCGTTTCATCAATATATTTGTTGCTGCGGCGGATAAGTGCCCAGACATCATTGATAGCATCATTAATCTTCATGCTATCCATATACGTTTCAAAGTCTTTGGCCGTTTTTACAGCACAAGCAGCCAAATCATCATCTACAGCTTCTTTTACGGTCGGTCCTGCGGCTACGCCGTCTTCATATTTTTCCACCATGGCCAAGGTACGCTGCAGCAAGTTTCCTAAGTCGTTGGCCAAATCCGAATTGATGCGTTTGATAAAGGACGGTAAGGAAAAGTTGCCGTCTTGTCCCAAGCGTACTTCTTTGAGGAGATAGTAGCGAAGCGCATCGGCGCCATAACGGTCAATCAGCGGAATCGGGTCTACGACGTTGCCGAGGGATTTACTCATTTTCGTGCCGTCTACAATCAGCCAGCCGTGTCCAAAGACTTTCTTCGGCAAAGGCAGGCCGCAGCTCATCAGCATAATCGGCCAAATAATCGTATGGAAGCGAACGATTTCTTTGCCGACAAGATGCAAATCTGCCGGCCAGAATTTTTTGAATTTTTCCGGGTCATCTATATAGCCGGCCGCTGTCAAATAGTTGGCCAAGGCATCAAACCATACGTATACAACGTGTTTAGGATCCCAAGGCACTTTGATACCCCAGTCAAAAGACGTACGGGATACGCACAAATCTTCCAAGCCGCTTTTAACGAAGGCAATCATTTCATTGCGCCGTGATTCCGGCTGAATGAAATCAGGATTTTCTTCAATGAATTTCAGCCAGCGGTCTGCGTATTTATTCATTTTCAAGAAGTACGCTTCTTCTTTGACCAATTCCAGCGGACGGCCGCAGTCCGGGCAGATATGCTTTCCTTCCGGCAGCTTATTTTCCGGCCAGAACGATTCGCAGGGCGTACAGTACCAGCCTTTATATTCTCCCTTGTAAATATCGCCGTTATCATAGGAAATCTGCATTAATTTCTGCACTACTTTTTCATGACGCGGCTGTGTAGTACGAATAAAGTCATCATTGGAAATGTTCAATTTTTTCCAAAGCTGCTGGAAAAGAGCTACGATTTCATCGACATATTCAATTGGTGTTACCCCTTTAGCTTCAGCAGCACGCTGAATTTTCTGGCCATGTTCGTCAGAACCGGTCAGGAAAAATACATCATCGCCGCGCAGACGATGAAAACGAGCCAATGAATCGGCAATGGTTGTGCAATACGTGTGCCCAATGTGAAGTTTGGCACTTGGATAGTAAATTGGGGTCGTGATGTAATACTTTTTCTTTTCAGACATGTGGTTTCCTCCTATACCGGCAAATGAGCCGGTTTATGATAACGTGAGCGCAGCCTGATACACACTGCGTTTGGGCACGCCGCACCGTCTGGCGACCATGCGGACAGCCTCTTTTTTATCTACGCCTTGGTCCATCAGTTCTTGAACCAAGGACGCATAATCAACGCTGCCGTCAGCAGCAGCCATTGTTTCTGGCTCTGCTCCTGCAACGAGAATAACAAATTCACCGCGCGCCCCCTGTACGGCCAGTTCATCTTTCAGCTGGCTCAAGGTGCCGCGCATATATTGTTCATACTTTTTGGTCAGTTCCCGGCAAAGAACGGCTTGTCTGTCGCCGAGAACCGCCATGATTTCAGTCAGTACAGACTGAATGCGGTGCGGCGCTTCATAAAAGATAAGCGTTCCTTCATACGCTTTGATGCTTTCCAGTACGGGCAGGCGATGTTTCTGTGTTTTTGGCAAAAATCCGATAAATGTAAACCGCGTCGTATCCATGCCGGAAGCAATCAGCCCCGTAAGGCCTGCATTCGGGCCCGGCAGGGGCACAACAGGAATACCGGCTTCAATCGCCAAGCGCACCAAATCGCTGCCTGGATCGCAAATGGCTGGCATGCCGGCATCGCTGACCAAAGCCAGCATCGTGCCTTCCTGCATTTTTTGAATCAGCAGGGGGCCTTTTTCTGCCTTGTTGTGTTCATGGTAGCTGGTAAGCGGCGTATCAATTTCATAAGCAGACAACAACTGTTTCGTATGACGTGTATCTTCTGCTGCAATGAGGTCCGCTTCCCGCAGGCACCGTACCGTTCGATATGTAATATCTTCCAAATTGCCAATGGGCGTCGCACATAAGTATAAAGTTCCTTTTTGAAATACTTCTGCCATGATCTGCTCCTTGCAGGTTTCCCTTGAGAAACCACTATGCTACATTTTTCCATACAACTGCAGTACGGCGTCACTGTACGAGCCGTCTGCCCGATGCACAATCAGCGGCGGCAGGATTTCCATGCCTGTGCTGCCGCCGCGAATTCCTTCGACGAGAAACAACTTGGCTTTTTTGTCAGGCCGGCCATGAACCATCTGAATGCATTTAGGCTCAATATCATGAGCACGCATCGCTTCCAATATATCTGTCAGCCGTTCCGTAATGTGAACCATGCGGAAGCGGCCGTGGAATTTGAGCGCATACTGCACAGCCGTCAGTACATCATCCAGCGTAGCTGTTTCTTCATGCCTGGCCCGGCGTATTCCCTGTACGGCACTGTATGCGCCGCGGCTTTTTTCCCGGTACGGGGGATTGGCATACACAGCCGCATAGGCACCGCTGGCCGCCCACGTTTTGATATGACGGTAATCCTGCTCCAAAATGGCAATGCAGTCATCTTTCGCATTTAACGCCACGTTGCGCCGCGCAATATCTGCCATCACTGGATTCAGTTCCACACCGGTAACCTGTCTGGCTCCGCGCGCTGTCAAAATCAAAGGAATGGCTGCGGTTCCCGTCCCCAAATCCAGGGCCGGGCCATGGGGAACCCCGCCAAAATGAGCCAGCAGCACTGTATCCAGGGAAAAACAAAACTGGTCGTCGCGCTGAATGATTTTCATGCCGTCCAGCACTAAATCATCGAGCCGTTCATGCTCCTGCAGTTTAACCTTCATGTTCTGTTTCCGCGACATCTGACCAAGGTACATTGACATTGTGGCCCGATTCCAGCTGTACCTTGACGGTGTGGTCTTTCATGTGGACACGCAGTACCGTACCGACGCCTTCATCTGTAATCACGCGCTTGCCTACGACAGGCGGCTTCTGCTGTTCGCATTTCTGCTGGCAGTTTTGGCATTTTAGCTCTCCCGATGTGTACAGAGAGTTTTCATACCGCAGGCAGCACATCAGACGGCCGCAAATGCCGGAAATCTTAGTAGGATTGAGAGACATGCCCTGGCCCTTGGCCATACGGATGGACACGGGTTTAAAATCTCCCAAGAAGGTGGCACAGCACAGCGGCCGGCCGCAGCAGCCAATACCGCCGACCATTTTGGCTTCATCGCGCAGCCCAATCTGCCGCAGCTCAATCCGCGTCCGAAATACTGCCGCCAAATCGCGAACCAGTTCTCGAAAATCAATTCGTCCATCAGCTGTGAAAAAGAAGATAATTTTTCCCATGTCAAATGTATAATCGACATCGATAAGTTTCATTGGCAGTTTATGCTTGGCAATTTTTTCCAAGCAGATGGCAAATGCCTTTTTTTCGCGTTCTTTGTTTTTTTCTACTTGCCGTACATCTTTTGCCGTCGCTTTGCGAATAATCGGCTTTAAAGGCTGTACTACTTCTGCTGAATCTACACTGCGCGGCGCAATAACGACAGAACCGTATTCCATGCCGCGCGCTGTTTCTACAATGACGCCGTCGTTTAAATTCAACGGAATTTCCGTAGGGTCAAAATAATATATTTTACCGGCAGGTTTAAACCGTACACCTACAACTATCAACTAAATGCCTCCTTTTTGCGCTATGCATTGTATGCACACATAATCCCATACCAATCGGATGTTGACATGACGCGTAATCGCTTCTATGCCCTCTTCTAAAATTTTCATCATATGAAAAATACCTGCATCGGTCCAGTAGGGAAGTACTTTCAACATGTCCTGCTTATAGGGAACAAGCCGCAAGAGGGATGTATCCGCACCGCTGCGCAGCACAGCCATATCTCTAAAACACAAGCCCAATGAATGCAGTATTTCTTTGCTTTCTTCGTCGGTATACTCACCGGACACAGACAGCCATTTGGCGTATGGGCAGGCGTGAGTCGTCATAATATGCAGGAAATCCAAAGCCCGCTTAAATCCCTGCGCGCCGTTTCCCTGCAAATACGCCAGCACCGTTTTGACAATGCCGTTTCCCCACGCAACAGCCTCTGTATACTGGTCAGCCTCGCCGCCCTGCAGCTGTACCAATCCCTGCAGCATTTCTTCATCGCCAACAGGCTCAAATAAAATTTCTGCACAGCGGGAAACAATCGTCGGCAGCAGTAAGGCCGGCTGGTCTGTAATCAATATAAAATAAACGCCTGTCGGCGGTTCTTCCAATATTTTCAGCATGCGGTTGGCAAATTCTGCATTCATCGTTTCGACATGGTCAATGATGCATATGCGCTTGCAGCCTGCTTTTCCCTGTAAAACCAAATGACTCTGCAGCTGCCGAAACTGGTCTACCTTGAGCATGGCGCCATTCGGTGCCAAGTAATAGCCGTCATCTTTATCAGCAATGACAGGCATATCTGTTTTTTCATCTATATCTACATGGGCAAAGAGAGGCCGTCCCACCATAGCCGAGGCAACGGCACGAGCCATCATCGTCTTGCCGATACCGGCCGGCCCAGCAAAAATCATGGCATGGGGCATGCGGTCTTTTTCCAACAGCCGCAGCAAACGGTTTTTAATTTCCCGGTGCCCAATAATCGCCTGAAAATATTGGGAATACATAGGCCGCCTCCTTTGCCGAAAAAAACACTCTAACTAATTTATTATAAAAAAAATCGGCAGTAAAGTCTAGGTTTACTGTCGATTTAGCGGCCGTTCTTTTCTATATGAATATATAATATCCCAACACAGGCATAGAACACATAAAAAAGCAGGCCTAATCTATTGCAGTATCTGCATCACCTTTTGATATACGTCTTCATGAATCGCCTGAATCGGCCGCATTTCGTCGTGAAACGCGCAGGAAATCCGCTGCCATTGATACTTTTCTGCCAACACATCATAGGCTTCGTGACAACGCCGCAGAAAACCCGCATTGCCCTCATGAATATCGCCGGTCTGTCCGCCGGTCTTGCCCACACGCTGTGCCATCAGCTGTTCTGTCAGTGCCAGCGGTACATCCAGCAACAGTACACAGTCCGGTCTTGGCAGTCCCATTTTGTCAAATTCAAAATCTTCCAGCCAATTCAAATAGGCGTGCTGCTGCAAAAGATTATCTATTTTAATCATCTGATACAGCATATTGCTCGTCGTATACCTGTCGGCAACGACAATGCCGCCGTCAGCTAAAAACTGTTTCCATTTCATTTGATACGACGCAAAGCGATCTACAGCATAAAATGCAGACGCTGCGTAGGGATTCACCGCATCGGCTTCGGCTCCAAAATCACCGCGCAGATACATTTTTACCAAGGCACTGGAATCGCTGTCATAATCAGGGAAACTGACAGCCCGGACAGCTTTGCCGTCCTGCTGCAGGTGTTCGACAAGCAGTTTTGTTTGTGTTGCTTTGCCGCTACCGTCGCCGCCTTCTATAATAATCAATTTGCCTTTCATAGCCTCACCTTTCCAATACGCAAATCGTCTGTAATGTTCCGTCTGCCGGACCATTGGGACGGTATCCTTCAGCCAGCTTTTCCTGTATATATGCCATGCATTCGTTGGTAATTACTTCACCGGCACCGATGACGGGAATACCCGGCGGATAAAACGTAACCGTTTCGGCGGCAACACGTCCTTCTGCTTCGGCAAAGGGAATCACTTCTCTAGAAGCTGTCCACGCGTTTCGCGGCGCTGCAGCCACTTGCGGCGTCGGCAGCGGCCGTTCCTGCACCGGTACAGTCATGCAGACTTCATGTACAGCTGCAATATGCCGACAAGCCTGCAGCAATGCCTGCACTGATGTCTCATCATCCCCCAATGTAATAAGTGCCAATACATGATTTCCTGCTATTAGTTCCACTTCGATACCCTGCGCCCGCAGTGCTGCCTCAGCAGCTCTGCCGTCCAGTCCCAGTCCGGAAAAATCAATCGGCACTTTCGTTTCATCGAAGCCGCCGACAGCTTCGTACCGCATGATTTCCCGACCAAAAGAAAAAATGCCCGGAATCGCATTGAGCTCCTGCCGCAGCTGCCGGGCCAGTGCCACAGCACGGCCAACGAGTTCTGGTCCATACAGCGCAGCCTGTTGTCTGGCACTGTCCAGTGACGCCAAAAACCAATAATGCGGACTCGTTGACTGTACGACAGCCATCGCAGCACTCACGCGATCCAGCAGCGGAAATCCCCGGCGGCAGTGCAGCATAGAGGTTTGGGTCAGCGAACCCATGAGTTTATGCGTACTCTGTGCTGCGCAGTCTGCACCGCAAACCAATGCTTCGTCCGGCAAATCAGGATGAAACGGCAAATGAGCTCCATGGGCTTCATCAACCAGGACAAATAATCCATGAGCATGGGCATATGCGGCCATTTCCGCCAAATTCCCGGCAATGCCATCATAGGTAGGATAGGTAAAGACGACGGCTTTGGCCTGCGGATGCGCAGCTATTGCCTGTTTCAACGATGACAAATCCGGTCCCAGCGATACTTGTTCTTTTTCAGCAAAGCGGCTTTCCATATATACGGGCATCGCTCCGCTCAAAATCAGGCCGCCTATGACGCTGCGGTGGGCTTCCCGGGGAATAATGATTTCATCACCGTCACGGCAGACAGCCAGTATCATCGCCTCTACGCAAGCCGTTGTACCGTTGACAGAAAAAAATGTTTTTCCTGCCCCATACAGGTCTGCTGCCAAATCCATGGCTTCTTTCAGTGCCGCTTCCGGCTGAAATAAATCATCCAGTGCATACATGAGGCCCAAATCACGCCGCAGCGCATTGCCAAACAGATTTTTTTGGTACGCAGAAATTCCCTTTCCCAATTTATGTCCCGGTGTATGAAAAGGAACCATTTGATCACGGCAGTATGCTTCCAGCGCTTCTGCAAAAGGAGCCTGCTTCTGTTTTTCTCTATTCATAACCTGCCTCACCGTTTCGCCAAAAAATCTTCGAGCAATGCATAGCTTTTTCCATACGAAAACTGCTGCATGCGCTGTAAAGACCGCTGCAGCGAGCCATGAATACGGTATGACGCAAATTCATCCGGCGTTACCCAATGATACGCAATATGTTCATCCGAAATAACGACATGTTCCGTTTTCGCCAGAGCCGTAAAAATCACGCCGTTTAAAAACTGTCCGTCTTTCTTTTGGTAACTCCAAATACCGGCAGGAGCTTCCAGTTCTACGTCTAATCCCGTTTCTTCTTTGACTTCACGACGCAGCCCCGTCTCAAAATCTTCTGTAAAACGCAGCCCGCCGCCGGGAAATTCCCAATGGTGCAGCCCTTCTGCATCATTTTTCTGCAGCAGCAGCAGTTTCCCCTCAAAAAAAATCATTGCTTTTACACTTAATCCCATCAATACATTTGCTTCCTGCGCCATGATATGCCCCCATCCATATAGATTCAAAAAGTTTAGTGCTATTATACCATATTCTATACAGCAGCGGATATACAGCCAATGTCTTTCGTGTATATTTTACAACAATACAGAATATCTTCTATCTGTCCCATTTACGCATGCCGATATATCTTGTAAAATGGAAGTACAGATTTCTTTGAGGAGGTTTTACGTTATGTCTGCTAAACGAGTTCTTGCTATACATGATATGTGTTCTTTTGGCCGCTGCTCCCTGACGGCTGCCATCCCGGTCATCTCAGCTATGGGATTCCAAGTCTGCCCATTTCCGACAGCCTTATTCAGCAATAATCTGACATACGGTGATTTTACATTCTCTGACTTTACGCCGCACATGAAAGAATTTATGGATAAATGGACACAATTAGGATTTTCTTATGATGCCATTTACAGTGGTTTCTTGGCAGATGCCGGTCAAATTGCCATTGTAGAAGAAGCCATCCAGCGTTTCAGCAAGCCAGACGGCTTAGTCGTCGTAGACCCGGCCATGGCAGATGACGGCAAATTATATCCTGTCTTTAAACCGGACATCGTAACCGAAATGAAACATCTCATCAGCCATGCAACGGTTATTACGCCAAACTTTACAGAAGCCTGCCTGCTTTTGGATATGCCCTATCCCGAAGATGCGCCGTCTACGAAAACAACCAGCAAGCTCTGCCAAAGCCTCAGTGCCAAAGGCCCTAAAAAAGTCGTCATTACCAGTGTTCCTTCTACAGATGATACCATCAAAATCGTCAGCTACGACGCCAATACGTCTTCCTATGATGAATACGTCGTTTCCCGTGTACCGTTTAGCACCTGCGGTACAGGCGACTTGTTTACCAGCGTCCTTACAGGCTCCCTTCTCAGCGGCACACCGCTGCATAATGCCGTACAAAAAGCCGCGGAATTCTTAGCCTATGCCTTAGATTATACCTATGCAGCCGGCTCCGATTACCGCGAAGGCGTCCAAGTCGAACCCTGCCTGGCTCATTTGATAGAAATGAAATAACAAACAATATATACAAAAAACGAGGCAGTAACATAATATCTTTGCTTTATGCACCATGTTCTTCCTTGTAATGTATTTATTCTTAAATTTAAAAAATAAATAGTAATATTATAAACAAACTATGCGCTTAAAACTGTATAGCAAAAAGACTGCCATAAAACGGGCAATATAAACTGCCCCCCAATCGTTAGATTTTTGGTCTAACAATTGGGGGGCAGCTCATTATTATATATTATTTTTTATACAATATGCGGCCGCTTCGCGTTGCGTCTTTTTGGTATATCCCTTTGTCAACCATTTTTACACCATTGACAAATACGTATTCAATCCCATCTGGATACTGTACCGGATCGACAAACGTACCTTTATCGCAAATTGTCTGTTCGTCAAATAAAACCATATCAGCGGCATACCCCGGTTTTAATTCCCCACGTTTTTCAATATGCATGGCTGATGCTGCTTTTTTAGTTAACTTATAAACAGCTTCTTCTAAGGTCAATGTCTTTTCTTCGCGTACATATTTCCCCAATATGCGAGGGAAAGCACCATACACGCGCGGATGCGGTTTGCCACTCATTAATCCATCCGTGCAGGCATTCATTTCCGGTCGTTTTAAAAACAATTTTACATGATCTTCTGTACCATAAAAATCAACCATACCGACAGCATTTTCTTCTTCATAAAGTAAATCAAAAACTGCATTATACGGATCGGTATGACGCAATTGGGCTAATTGTGTCAGGGACAAACCAATGGCATCTTGATTTTTCTTTGTTTTAACACTTGTAATATAAATGCCATCCATACCGGCAAAATCAACAAAATTATCCCATCCGGTAATCCCGTGTTCCATATCATGAATCATTTGGCGCCGTAACGATGTATCTTGAAGACGTTTTAATACGTGATCTGTACCACCATCGTGTACCCAAGGTGGCAAAATAACGCCCAACATTGTACTGCCTGCTACATACGGATATTGGTCGAAAGATACCGTAATCCCTTCGTGTTCGGCTTGTTCTAAAAGCTGTATCATATCTTCAATAAAATGCCAATTTTTACGCCCACAAACTTTAAAATGAGAAAAATGAACATGAACACCCGATTCTCTGCCAATACGAATAACTTCTTTCATAGAATTGACAATTGTATCAGCTTCACTGCGCTGATGGATGACGAATACACCCTTATTTTTTGCCACTATTTTGCATAAGTTAATCAGTTCCTCTGTATGGGCATATGCACAAGGCATATAAATTAACCCCGTTGATAATCCGTATGTACCTGCATCCAATTCTCGCTGTAAAATATTCTGCATGGATTTCATCTGTTTTTCATCAGGTTGCGTGTTCATTAATCCCAACCCTTCCATGCGTACATTGCCATGCGGTACGAGATAACATTCATTAATAGCCGGCTGCGCTTGTTCAATCATTTTTAAATAATGAGCCGTATCATGAAAATGCCAATTGATGTATTCGTTATACCCATCTAATCCAGCTAAATTTTCTTCCCATGGTTTGATATATTCTTCCGGCAAGGGAGCCAGCGAAATTCCATCTTGTCCAAGCACTTCGGTCGTAATTCCCTGCATGATTTTTGGACGTAACTCCGGATTCGTAAGTACCTGTAAATCACTATGACTATGGGTATCAATAAATCCCGGTGCTGCACAAAGAGGAACGCCATGTTTCATGCCATCTACGATACAATCGGCTTGTTGTTCCTCACTGGAGCAACCTACAGCTGCTATGGTATCATCTTCTATCAATATGTTTCCAATATATGGCTTTGCCATTGTACCGTCCACAATCTTAACATTTTTTACTAATGTTTTCATATTATGTCTCCTTTATATGGTTACATGTCTGGGAATAAATCGACCACTCCCCGGCATTCCTGTAAATACATGATGATATACAACATCACCTCGACGTATTACCGTCATAATATTACCATTTCCCATAATGATGGTGCCATTTTTAATTACCATATCCATCACGCCATCCCCAATTTCTATTACTTTAACAACGCCTTCATAATCGCATAATAGCACTGCGATACTTTTTTAAGCTGATCGATTTCAATATATTCATTAACTGTATGGGCAATGTTTTCACGAGATGGTCCCATACCAATCGTTTTGATACCGGCTTCTCCTGCATAATGACTTCCATTCGTGCAGAAGTTATACTGTGTAATTTTCGGTGTAAACCCTGCATCATGCAATTCGTTGACAACATCCTGTACAAAATCGGCATCTTTGTCATAGAGCCAGCCTGGGAAAAACCGTTCCCCTGTAATATCCGTACCGGTATAGCATTTTTCCGTACCTACCGAATAGGAAACAGTATATTTAGCTTCTTTATCGTTTTTTATAAGTTCATCCAAAACATCTTGTACCGGTTTTAATACAGATTCTTTCGTTTCACCTACTAGTAACCGGCGATCGTACGTAGCACGGCAATAATCCGGCACAACGGAAGCGCCCGGATATGGGGACGATTTGATATCTGTCAATTCCAAAATACCATCACCCAAGACATCATGATGGGGTGGCGTAATGCCTCGAATCGCTTCTATAGCTTTGCAAATTTTATATACCGCATTGATACCTTTTTCCGGATTGGCTGAATGACATGGCTTACCAAAAGATTCCAAGACCAATTCAGCCCGGCCGCGCTGGCCAACTTTCACATTTAAATTAGAGGCTTCCCCGATAATAACATAATCAGGTTTTACGGCTTGACTAATCTGGCGTGCTGCTACTCCTTCAAAGCATTCTTCATGTACGACGCCTGCCATGTAGATATTACCAGCAAAATCATGATTGCTGTCAGCAGCAAAAAACGCAGCTGCTGCCGCCATAGCTGCATCGGCACCTTTCATATCACTTGTACCTCTGCCATAAATTTTGCCATCATGAATTTCCGCTGCAAAGGGAGGATATGTCCATTCCGATTCATCCGGTACGGGTACCGTATCAATATGACCATCAAACAAAATAGTCGGACCCGGCTTGTTCCCCTTAATATGGCCAATAACATTGCCATATGTATCTATCTGAACATCATCAAATCCATGAGAGAGCATATAACTGCGCAATGCATTGGCTACATTCTTTTCTTCCCCCGAATAACTGCGCTGACGAATTAACGTACGGCATAATTCAATTACTTCATTAAATCTATCTTCACTAAACATCGTATTCAACATCAGTACCCCTCCTAAAAAACGAATCTCTTTATTTTTTATAACTGCTGTCCTTACCATCCCAAACAGTAGCTAAGTAATTTTCTACATCGGTCGCGCCTTCTGTACTAAAGCACAAGACAACAGAATCTTCATTCAACTGCAACATACGGCGCATAGCAGCATAGTTTTCATTGGTCAATATTTCAAACACAGCACCCGATGCCGATGCACCACTTTCCCCAGATATAATTCTTGTATCGCCATCAAGAGGCGCCCCCAGCATACGCATCCCTTTGGCCGCAACATAATCTTCACAACGAATTGCATAATCAGCATAACTTTCCAAAACGCGCCAACCGACATCACACGGTTCACCACACGCAAGGCCAGCCATAATAGTCTTCATATCCCCTTCAGCAAAATGAAGTTTTCCATCACCCGCTTTTGCCGTACGGAAAATACAATCTGCCGTATTGGGTTCAACAATCGTAATAATCGGCTTATCGGCACCGCGATATACATTAGAGAAAAAACCAGTTACGGCTCCGGCTAGAGCCCCTACACCGGCCTGTATAAAAATATGCGTTGGCTTTTGAGGCAGTTGCGTATATGCTTCCAAAGCCATCGTACCATAGCCTTGAATAATCCATCGGGGAATATCTTGATATCCTTCCCAAGATGTATCCTGTACCATAACCCATCCATATTTTTCAGCATTGCTGTTGGCTAAACGAACGGCATCATCATATACCATATCCGTAATTGAAGCTTCTGCATTTTCTGCCTGAATATGGTGCAACCGTTCCAAACTACTTCCTTTTGGCATGTAGACGACAGACTTCTGCTTAAGCTGATTTGCCGTCCACGCTACACCACGTCCATGATTGCCATCTGTTGCCGTAACAAAGGTTAAATCTCCTAACTTATTGTGTATTTCAGGAGAAATCATCTTTTTATAGGGAAGATCGGCAATATCCATTCCCAGTCGTTTAGCAATATAACTACCAATAGCAAAACTTCCGCCCAACACCTTAAATGCATTTAGTCCGAATCGATACGATTCATCTTTAACAAAAAAATTCTTGATTTTTAACTTTTTAGCTAAGTGATTTAATTCTACCAACGGAGTTGGCTGATATACAGGAAAGGATTGATGAAAAGACTGAACTTTTTTAGCATGTTCCAAGTCAAGAAAGGAAATATCGTTTACGCCTTTCTTAGCTGATGAAAATTTAATTATATCCATAATAGCAACTCCTTTATTTTCTACAAAAAATAAACGCTTAGAATAAAACTTTATTCTAAGCGTCTTTGCTTATCAACTTATTCTCTTTTTAAGACGAATTTTATCTCAGTTTGAGAAAAAAGTCAAGCCGAATTATCGACATCATACTATTTAATTTTTATTTGTATTTCATTAACTATCGTAGTTATAAAGCAATGTCACATATAAAACTCTATAAACTACACATATACTGTATCTTTACGATTCGTGAATATCCGGAATCAATTCCGTTGTTTCTTTTTTAGGTGGACATAATTTTGACACAATAACAAAAGAAAAACAAGCCGTAATTAAACCGGGAATAATCGGTTGACTAATCGGCATTCCAAATACAGATCCGCCTGAAAAATTTTGCACATAAATAACAACAACCGTTCCTACAAGCAATGAGGCCAATGTCCCCGCCGTAGATGCACCTTTCCAATAATGTCCTAATACATACGGGAAAAATGCACCAGCTGCCCGGAATGTAAAAGAAAACATCAGAATAGTAATAATACTGGATGTATTAAATACAGCCACACACAGTGATAATAATCCACAAATAATCATAACGATGCGTGCCATTTTCATAACCATTTCATCACTTGCTTTAGGATTGATATATTCTCGATATATATCATTTGCAAAAATTGAACCAGCTCCTAAAAGATCTGAACTAGCACTAGACATAGTCGCTGAAATAACACCTGCGAATAATATGCCACAAATGAGTGGAGGCATTGCACGAACAGCCAATACAGGTAACGCATATCGAGAACCTACGCTTTGAAATAACGAAGGATCGAACATGCCCATATTAACCAAAGCTAAAACGGTAACACCCAAAATTGCTGGAATAAATCCATAAACAAAGTTGATAATCGCTGCTGCAATCGAACCTTGCTGAGCCGCTTTACCGTCACGGGCAGCATAATAACGAGATACCGCTTCCTGCCCTACCGTAAATGTAGCAATATACATAATAACTAAGCCAACAACATCAACTACACTGTATCCATGAAAAAGATCAAATGTTTCTGGCGGTACATTCGCAACAATAACGTTCCAACCTCCAGCTAAATTAAAAGCAAAAGGAATCGCAATCGCCATCCCAAAAACGATAAAAAATACCTGTATAAAATCTGTCAATGTAACACTCCAAAGTCCCCCCATAACAGAATATAGTGTTACAATTACACAAATTATAATAACCGAAACCTGAAAACTAAGTCCTAACATTGTAGACAATATAACAGATGAAGCTATCATTTGACCTGCAGTCAACCCAATTAATGGCAATAACATAATAATTGCCGTAATTAGCCCAGAACTCCTGCCATAGCGACGTCTAAAGTATTCCGGCACAGTTTTAACATTAGCATCACGAAGCTTCGGTGCTAATATTGTCAATATAACAAAAGCAAATCCCATAGCAATGACATACCAAGCTGAACTAATGCCATATTTTCCCATCCCTTGTTGTACAACACCTAACGAACTGCCTCCACCGATTTCTGTTGCAGCTAACGTACCTGCCATAAGAATAGGACCTAAACGACGTCCCGCTACCATAAAGTCTTTATTACTTGAAATTTTATTTTTCGCGTACCAACCAACGAAAAGCATACATCCCATATAAACGATGACTACTGCAATAACAATCCATGAAACTGTCATTTTATCTTCCCCCTTTGTAATAAAAAGGCACTGATATACAACTATGAGTGTTGTAATAACAGTGCCGTTACTGTCAATATTTTATTCTCTGCTTGCCGTACGATTATATTCCCCCTAAAATAATAATGAGTTATTCACTGTCTTTTATCAAATCCTTTCAACTATACAAAAAAATAGACGCTAAGATATAATATTATCTTAGCGTCATTGTTTTTTTCTCTTTTTGAGATAAATATATCTCAAAAAGAGAAAATTGTCAAGGGTATTACAATTTATATTCACGTATTTTTCTATATAATGTAGCTCGGCTTATTCCCAAAAGCGAAGCTGCTTTATCTGTTCTGTCTGTTTTACGGACTTCATGTTGTACTTCCTGTAATGCTTTTTGAATAGTTTCTTTCTCTAATATAGCTAAATTCAACGTTGAATTTACTTCTTCTGAATTATTCTTTTTATTGATATCTTCTAAATTATTGACAATTAATTCAGCCATTTTTGTGAGAAACTGAATCATCCAGTCTTTATTTTTAAAAAAATATTCTGATTGTTCCGATGTAAAACTAACTAATCCAATAACACCTACAGATTGTCCATAAAGTACTAATGGTGCTGCCAGTTCTGTCTGTTCCGAACAATGCCGATAATTCGGACACGGTTCACATAATACATTAAATCCTGGATGTTCGATGAGGATCATTTTTTGCGTTTTCATTACGTGTTGATACACAAATCCAGCATTCATTAATTCTCCTATTTGCGTATTATATTTTCCAGTTCCGGCAACACGAATAAAATTGCAATCAGCAACTTCCACATCTAAGCCAATAATATTCGCTATGGCCTGTGCTGTTTTTTGTACTATAGGTTGAATAGTAAGCAATAAGCTTTTTTCCATATTTTCACACCTTACCCATCATCGAAGTTCTTATACTGTTATGGATAGTATAGCGTATATGCTCGTATTTTACAATGCAAGAGGTGAATATGTATTCATTTGCTTTAAATCTCTAACTTACAATAACAAGTTAGATACTTTCCGCTAGGCAGTAATTTAGATTTAAGCAAGTTCTTCCTCAAAGATTTCATCTGTGTTTCTATAGCCTAGAATTTTCTGGGAAGATAGTTACACCAGATTTCCACATCAGCAATCTGCTGACTTGTAAAGTTATCTATCCGTATGCCGTTCTACTGTACCCTTATCATAAGAAGTATAGGGATGAGCATAGTAGACAAGCGTATCAGTTATCTTTTCAAAATCTGCGAATTCTATAATGGGCCCATGAATTCAGACCAAGAGTGAAATTTTTAAGCGTGCATGATA
>SAMEA104315423__coassemble_1825_pt1 | contig 34211 bp, 25 predicted proteins | sample SAMEA104315423__metabat2_low_PE_037 | metagenome-assembled genome bin SAMEA104315423 (sample SAMEA104315423) | gut metagenome | biome: Monkey gut; feature: monkey-associated habitat; material: faeces | place: China | collected 2013 | reverse complement strand
AGAGAACAGAAAAGGATAGCATGTATGAACTGTCCGCAAAAAATGACCGACTGAACTCATTCCCCATGCTGTCGTTAATTTAGGCATTGGCATGCCGGAAGGCGTATCGGCCGTTGCTGCCGAAGAAGGCATCAGCGGTATGGTGCTGACGACCGAAGCCGGAACGATTGGCGGTACGCCGGCAGGCGGACTGAGCTTTGGCGCATCGACTAATGCGGCAGCTATATTAGACCAGCCGTATCAGTTTGATTTTTATGACGGCGGCGGTGTAGACTTGGCTATTTTGGGATTGGCAGAATCTGATGCAGAAGGCAATATCAATGTCAGCAAATTTAACGGACGCGTTGCCGGCTGCGGCGGGTTTATCAATATTACGCAAAATTCCAAGCAGGTTATTTTCTGCGGTACCTTTACTGCCGGCGGGCTGAAAGAAAAAATAGAAGACGGCAAGCTGGTAATTGTCCAAGAAGGACGCAGCAAAAAATTCCTCAAGCATGTAGAACAAGTTACGTTTAGTGGTGCCTACGCCAATACAGTAGGACAGCCGGTTTTATATGTAACAGAACGGGCTGTATTCAAGCTGACGCCGGATGGATTGGAATTAATCGAAATCGCGCCGGGGATTGATTTGCATAACGATATTTTAGCTCACATGGATTTTCAGCCGATTGTAAAAGATGTAAAGATGATGGATGCACGCATTTTTGCTGATAAACCCATGGGACTAACAATATAAATCCACGCAGAGAAAGGAGATGAATACGATGGCACGGGATATAAAATACGAAGATATTCATGTAGGGGATACAGCATCGCTTTCCAAAACGATTACGGAACATGACGTGTATTCGTATGCAGGTGTTACCGGAGATTTTAATCCCGTACATGTGAACAAAGAGTTTGCCAGTCGTTCCATGTTTAAACAGCGGATTGCGCATGGAATGATTTCCGCTGGTTTAATTTCCGCTGTGCTGGGAACCGAATTGCCGGGGATCAACACCATTTACATGAACCAGCAGCTCAACTTTTTGGCACCTGTGTTTTATGGCGATACGCTCACTGCAACTGTGGAGTGCAAAGAAAAAAACGATGAAAAACACCGTATTCTTTTTAAGACAACGGTTGTCAATCAAGACGGCCGTGTCGTTACCAATGGCGAAGCCCGTGTAATGAAGAGATAACACACCTGCGTTTTTTCCGATATATACGGGGAAACTATTTGAAGTGAATCCGATGATGCATGACTCATAGACACTGCTTACACTATATGTTTCACGGAAGTATCACGTAAGACAGCGTGCCGCCTGGATGGCACGCTGAAACACGACTCATATGTTTTGCTTACACAAAAAGCCCTTTACCGGCTCCTGAAACCCACTGCCCCAGGAACCCATGTAAAGGGCTTTCTTGTTGTTCAAATGATATGCAAATCATGCATATATATGGATAGATCCGGCTGCACTTGGCACGTCCTAGTGATTTCGCTGCGAGATGGCTTGATAGCATTGCTGGGAAAAGGGAATGGCAATGTGCAGCTTTTGTGCTGTGCGGACCAAATAGCCGCTGAAGGTATCGAGTTCGCTTTGATGACCGTTCATGACGTCACGGGCCAGGGAACTGTAGACGTTTTTGTCTTCCTGCGTGAGGATGCGGTCGTAAATGCTGTCGACAAGCGTGTCATCTAAGGGGATGCCTAACGCTTTGCCAACGGTGTAGGCTTCTTCGATGAGCTGGCGGAATTCTTTTTTACCGTTTGGTTTGTTCAGCGCGTCGCCAATTGTGCATTCGTAATAGGCTGTGATGACATTATACGCACAGTTGAGAATGTATTTATTCCAAATTTCTTTGGCAATATGGGCGGCTTTTCGCGTTGTCAGCCCTTCGTGATTGAGTACGTCATACGCTGTTTGAGCGGCATCTTCATCAGCAGAACCGAGATATATGCGGGCAAAATGACCGTGTTGGCTGATAGAAAAATCGTCATTGTAGGCAGATGTAATATAGATGCAGGTATCGACAAAGCGGCCGTGGGGAAATACAGTCTTGGCTGTTTCCAAATGGTCCACGCCGTTTAAAACGAGGACAATAACCGTGTGTGCATCTACGCAGGGACGCAGGGCTTCCAGCGCAGATACTAAGGAATAATTTTTTACGCAGACAAAAATGATGTCCTGTATGCCGGCATCTGCCGGTGTATCGGTTGCAGCCGGATGAAATACATGTTCTCCAAAGAAGTCACTATGAAGGACTAAGCCCTTCTGCTGTATGGATTCTTTGCGTTTCCTGCGGGCAATCAGCGTTACGTCCGGATAATTGGCACATAAAACAGAAGCAATGTAGCCGCCGACGCCGCCAATGCCGGTAATCATGATTTTCATACAAATCACATTCTTTCTTTATAGATAGATGATAAAAAAATAAAAAGTAATTACATTTTATATCATTACATTATAAAGTAAAATGATGAGAAAACATAGAGCCTATTTTTATAAATACGAATCTTCTGTTTCTATGGTCGTGCGGATTTCCTGCAAAAATCCTTCTATCTGCGGCGTCATGACCTTGTTGGCATGCAGGACCATTTGCACAGACGGGGCTTCTTGAAAATCTTTAATCGGAAGAATGCAGACAAGGCCTTGTTTAGCAGCCTGCATTACCGTATACAAGGGGAGAACGGAAAGGAAATTCCCTTTGCTGACAAGGCGTGTAGCTGTATCGGCGCTCTGCAGGGTCAATACGGGATGGAGCTTGATATGCTGCGCTGCGATGGCGCTTTGAAAATGAACGATGTACGGGGCAGTCAATTCCATGAGAATAAATTCTTCGTCTTTTATGTCGGCAAGACGAAGGGATGCCCGTTTGCTCAGCGGATTGTCAGGATTGGCAATGACGACGACTTGCTCCGGCTTAGAATACCAAGTTTGCCATTGTGTCTGCGGCAGTGGCTCTGCAATCAAGCAGGCAAAGTCGAGAACACCTGTCTGCATGCCGTCTTTGAGGGCAGCCGTATCATCGACGATGAGTTCTGCTTTGACATGAGGAAAGCGTTGGTGATACCGCAGCAGGGAAGATTCAAAAAGAATTTCGTACAGGGATTCTACCATGCCGATGCGGATGGTGCCGCCTAACGCCTTTTCTGATTTCAAAAAATTTTCCATCAGCAGCGCCGTCGATACAATCTTTTGCGCATAAGGAATCAATTCTTCGCCATACTGCGTCAGCGTTACTTGGCGGCCGATGCGATTAAAAAGGGGAGCGCCGACTTCTCGTTCCAGCTGCTGGATTTGGGCACTGACATTGGACTGCGAGTAGCCAAGCGTATGTGCTGCCTGGGTGAAATTTTTGATAGAAACGACTTGTAAAAAAGTAGTCAGATTGCGTATTTCCATGAGGGCCTCCTTTCTTTTATATGCTTATTTATACTGATTATGTAATATTTTTTCACTGCCGTCAATCTTTCTTTAGCTCCTGTATCTATCAAAAATATTGATGGATACAATTAAAAGCATTTGTTTTACAAATACTTTTATGTACACTACAATAGGACTAACGATACCACTTAATTCTATTTTGCGGATGGAGGCATGGAAGATGACTAAGAAAATGATGACCATGGACGGGAATACGGCTGCAGCATACGTATCCTATGTATTTACTGATGTTGCCGCTATTTATCCGATTACGCCGTCGTCTACGATGGCAGAAAAAATGGACGAATGGGCCACACAGGGTGTGAAGAATATGTTTGGCCAAGTTGTCCGTATCCAGGAAATGCAGGCTGAAGGCGGGGCAGCCGGTGCCGTGCACGGCTCACTGCAGGCAGGCGCGTTGACGACGACGTATACCGCTTCACAGGGCTTGTTGTTGATGATTCCAAATATGTATAAAATTGCCGGCGAATTACTACCGGGTGTATTTCATGTAGCAGCCCGCGCGCTGGGGACCAATACGCTCTGTATTTTTGGAGATCAGCGTGATGTCATGGCGTGCCGGCAGACAGGCTTTGCCATGTTGGCAGAAGCAAGCGTTCAGGAAGTAATGGATTTGTCTGCTGTCGCTCATTTATCAGCAATTAAAGGCCGTGTGCCGTTCCTTAACTTCTTCGATGGGTTCCGTACATCCCATGAAATTCAAAAAATTGAAGCCTTGGATTACGGTGATTTAGCTGCGTTAGTAGATATGGACGCCGTGAAAGCGTTCCGTGACCGCGCTACCAGCCCAGATCATCCGACAACGAAAGGCTCTTTGGAAAACTCAGACGTCTATTTCCAGCAGCAGGAAGTGCAGAATAAATATTATGAAGCCCTGCCGGATATTGTGGAAGAATATATGTGCAAGATTACGGCACTTACCGGCCGGGAATACCATCCCTTTACCTATTATGGCGCAGCCGATGCCGATCGCATGATTATTGCCATGGGGTCTTTGTGTGATGCTATTGCTGAAACCGTAGACTTCTTGAATGCGCGCGGTGAAAAAGTCGGCTTGCTGTCAGTTCATCTCTATCGGCCGTTTTCAGAAAAATATTTCTTCAAATATATTCCTAAAACAGTACGTAAAATTGCTGTTCTCGACCGTACCAAAGAACCGGGTTCCGTCGCCGAACCTCTTTTCCTCGATGTCAAGGCTATGTATTCCGGAAAACCGCAGCAGCCTGTCATCGTAGGCGGCCGTGCTGGTCTTGGCGGCAAAGATACGACGCCGACCCATATTTTGTCTGTATTTGAAAACCTCAAGCAAGATGCACCGAAAGATCAGTTTACGATTGGTATTGTCGATGACGTTACCTTTACCTCACTGCCTGTAGGCGAAGATATTGATACGACACCCAAAGGCACGACAGCATGCAAGTTCTGGGGATTGGGCTCAGACGGTACAGTCGGCGCCAATAAGAGTGCTGTCAAAATTATTGGCAACCATACGGACATGCATGCCCAGGCATATTTTGCCTATGATTCTAAAAAATCAGGCGGCATTACGGTTTCGCATCTGCGGTTTGGCAACGAGCCGATTCGTTCTTCGTATCTTATCAATAAAGCGGCTTTTGTATCTTGTTCGCAGCAATCGTATGTACACAAATACAACGTACTGGCAGGGTTGAAGAAAGGCGGCAGTTTCCTGCTAAATACGCTTTGGACACCGGAAGAACTGGACAGCAATCTGCCAGCTGCAATGAAACGGTATATTGCCCAAAACGATATTCAGTTCTATACGATTGATGCAGTCAGCATCGCGCAGAAAATCGGCTTAGGCGGTCGTTTCAATATGATTATGCAGGCAGCATTCTTCAAAATTGCCGATATTATTCCTATTGATGATGCCGTGAAATATTTGAAGGATGCCGTCGTATCCTCGTACGGCAAAAAAGGCCAAAAGGTAGTGGATATGAACAATGCCGCGATTGACAACGGCGTAGCCGGCATTGTCAAAATAAACGTGCCGGCAGACTGGGCAGAGGCTAAAGATGTGCCGCAGCCGAAGAAAGATGTACCGGATTTTGTATCCCATATCTTGGAACCGATTAATGCCCAAGAAGGAGATTCTCTCCCGGTCAGCACGTTTATTGGCTTGGAAGACGGCGCATTCCCGCAGGGAACGGCAGCCTATGAAAAACGCGGCGTAGCTATCAATATCCCGCAGTGGCAGGCAGAAAACTGCATTCAGTGCAACCAGTGTTCCTTTGTTTGTCCGCATGCAGCTATTCGCCCAATCTTACTGACAGATGAAGAAGCGGCGGCAGCTCCGGCAGGCTTGTCTGTCAAACCGGCTATAGGAGCTGCTGGACTGCAGTTTACGATGGCGGTCAGTGTATTGGACTGCTTGGGATGCGGCAGCTGTGCCCAAGTTTGCCCGGCAAAGAATAAAGCCCTGGAAATGAAGCCGTTTGCTACACAGGAAGCAAAAGCCGCTCTTTGGGACTATGTTATAGGCCTGCCGGCAAAAGAAAACCCGATGAATAAGTTTACTGTCAAAGGCAGCCAGTTTGAACAGCCGCTTCTTGAATTTTCCGGTGCCTGCGCAGGCTGCGGCGAAACGCCTTATGCCAAACTGGTAACGCAGCTGTTTGGCGACCGCATGATGGTAGCCAATGCTACAGGCTGCTCTTCTGTATGGGCCGGCAGTGTTCCATCTATGCCGTATACGACTAATGCGGCAGGTCATGGCCCTGGCTGGGCAAATTCCCTCTTTGAAGATAATGCCGAATTTGGACTGGGCATGTTCCTGGCGGCAACGCAGATGCGGGACAAAATGGCTATGGATATTCAGGAAGCGATTGATAGTCCCCATACGCCGGCAGCTGCAAAAGCTGTTTTCCAAGAATGGCTTGACCATAAAGATGAAAGTGAAGGCACGCGGCAGCGGGCAGATAAAGTTCTGGCTGTCGTAGAAGCAGCCAAAGATGCATGCCCGATTTGCCGGAGAATTTATGAACGCCGTGACAATTTGGTCAAACGCAGCCAATGGATATTTGGCGGCGATGGCTGGGCCTATGATATTGGTTTTGGCGGTTTAGACCATGTGCTGGCGCAAGGCGAAAATGTCAACGTCTTTGTCTTTGACACTGAAGTATACTCCAACACAGGCGGACAGTCTTCCAAAGCTACGCCGACATCTGCGATTGCCAAGTTTGCCGCAGGCGGCAAGAAGACACGCAAAAAGGACTTGGGACGGATTGCTATGACCTACGGGTATGTATATGTCGCGCAGGTAGCTCTTGGCGCCGACAAAAATCAGTGCCTGAAAGCCATTCAGGAAGCTGAAGCGTATGATGGTCCCAGCCTTATTATTGGCTATGCGCCGTGCATCAATCACGGCATTAAAGCCGGCATGGCCAACAGCCAGATTGAAGCAAAGAAAGCAGTTGATGCAGGCTATTGGCATCTCTACCGCTATAACCCGACCCGTATAGAACAAGGTGAAAATCCATTTACTCTTGATTCCAAAGAACCGACACAAGATGTCAAAGACTTCTTGATGGGTGAAGTACGGTATGCTTCGCTGAAGACGGTGTTCCCGGAAAAAGCAGATGCATTCTTACATAAAACAGCAGCGGATATGAAACCACGCCTTGAATCGTACAAGACATTGGCAGGAAAAGAATAACGTATATACTCTATTTGCTCATAGATAAATATAGTAAACCCCCTAAGTTATATCGACTTAGGGGGTTTTACTATATTCATGTTGTTTTTATACTAGCCACACCATGATGACAGCTACTAAAAGAGAAGGAAGCAGGTTAGCTACCTTGATTGTTTGGGACCAGACTAGATTGATGCCGACACAGAAAATTAAAATATTGCCAACAAGAGAAATATTGTTCAGTACGGCATCCGTCATAAAACCGGATAATCCGGCGGCCAGCATAGTCATCGTCCCTTGTAAAACGGCTACTGGGATGAATGAAAATATGCACCCTTTTCCTAGAGAGGAAGCCATAATCAGCACGATAATAAAATCTAAAATGGCTTTTGCCGTCAGCGTCGTATAATCACCGTACATGCCGTCTTGAATAGAGCCGATAATCGCCATGGCTCCAATACTAACTGTCAAAGACGCGGATACAAACCCATTGGTGAACTGATTATCGCTGTCACTGCCCGTTTTGTGTTTAAGCCATTCACCCAATCGTTCGAATTGCGCATCCAAATCAATAATTTCTCCCAACAGGGCACCGAGTGCCAGCGATAAAATCATAACCATGGTGCCATCGACGGTCAAACTGCCGTTGGGCAAAACGGTCAGCATATGGGAGAGCGTGCCGGCTGCGCCTAGAAAGAGAACGGCAAATCCAGTCGCTTTGATAATCGTATCTTGATAGTGTTCTTTTAAAAATTGTTTGCACAGGATACCCAGTACGCCGCCTGCAAAAATGGCGAGTGCGTTAATAAGCGTTCCTAATCCTATCATTTACTTTGCCGTTGCTGCCGTATCTTTGGGCAGTGCAACTAACCGATGAGCATACATATAAAAAGCTTTCATCTGTTTGATGCGAAGTTTGTCTTTCTTGCCGTCCAGTTTTTTGCCGTCTGCTGTATATGCCGCTTGGAAATCAGCATCCATTAAATACTTGTTTTCTACTTTATTGGCATGAATATCTGCTTTGTATTTACTGATTTGGCTGATAAGCTGATTTTGCTGAAAGGCCATGGCGTCTATCTTTTTGGCATATTTTTCAACGTACAGCGTGCAGGAAATATTTTCAATACTGCTCGGCAAATCCCGTGTCTGCAGGGCTTGCACAGAATCCATATCCATGTACACAATACCGTCAGGCTGCGTGCTGACTACACGATAACGAAACGGATTATTTTGCAGTGTGTCAGAATCCATGGCCATGGCAGATAAGGAACTGCAGGCCAATACAGAACAGAGTGCGAATAGAGTTTTTAATTTTTTCATAATATACATCCACCTTTCTTGTAGTTACATCTTACTTACGAAGAAGTATGGTTATTATACCATACGCATATAAAAGAAATAAGAGGTTTTGCAAAATTGTAACAAAAAAGTAACAAATAGACTGCGCCTTAGCTGCCGTTTATTTGATTTTATTTTTTTATTGATGGTATGCCATTAGTTGCTATTCTTTAGTGACACAGCGGCACGTTATGTATGTCTATGCCATACAGCATAAAAAGAATTATAAAAAAATCACACTTTTTTTATAATTGTATTGTGTTAACTTATGCAATAGTATATACTGAGGACAAATATCCTTGCAACAAGGACAAATTATAGAGGGGGATGATGTATAGTGTTCAACAATGAAAATGCAAATGCATTAATTATTGGGTTTGCTATGTTTGCTGTATTCTTTGGAGCAGGCAATTTGGTTTTTCCGCCGCTCATTGGTCTTATGGCAGGTGACAGCTGGCAGATAGCGGTAGTGGGATTAACGGTATCTGCTATTTTATTTCCTATTGCGACGATAATTGCTGTAGATAATATGGGGGGAACCGTAAAAGGAATTTGCCGTCCTGTTGCCGCGTGGTTTACTAAAGCATATATGATTATGTGGATTGTTTTTATTCTTACTTGCGGTGTGCCGCGGCAGGCCGGCGTAGGAATTGAAAGCGGACTGCTCAGCGTATTTCCGGCACTGCAGGGCAATGACGGGCTGCGCATTGGCCTACTGGTTTTATATTTTTTAATTGTCTTGGCTTTGACTTTCCGCCCGTCTAAAATTGTAGATATTGTCGGCAAGTATTTAACGCCGTTCTTGCTGGTCTGCCTGGTATTCATGATTGTGCTGGCCTTCGTGCAGCCGTTGGGAGAACCTGCAGCACCGCAAGTAGATACGGTATTTTCGTATTCGTTTTTACAGGGGTATCAGACTGGTGATGTCGCTGTCGGTATAGCTATTGCCGGTATGTTTGTTGCGTCTATCAAGGCGAAAGGCTATACGGACGTGGCTAAAAGACATGCCATGACTTTGAAAGCGGCCGTTGTTGCTTTTTTAGGACTGCTGATTGTATACGGCGGCTTGCTGTATTTAGGTGCGACTGGCTCTGGCATGTTTGATAGTAAAATGGATCAAACGGCACTGCTCAATGGCTTGGTGCATGCACTGACTGGGACAACTGGCAACGTTGTCTTGGGATTAGGTATTTTTCTTGCCTGCTTGACGACGACCATTGGTGTCGGCTCAACTATTGCTAATTTGACAGTAGATCTTTCCAATGGCAACATATCATTTAAAGCCATGATGATTTTTGTTTGTGTCTTTGGCCTTTTGGAAGCGTGCATAGGTGTACAGGGAATTATTCGCTATACATTTTGGATTTTTATAGCCATTTACCCTGTATCGATTGCTTTGATGCTTTTAGGTGTATTTGCCAAATTTATACCGAATCATGGCTCATGGAAGGGAACGATTTCTATGGCCACTTTGATTGGTTTATTTGAAGGATTGATGCAGCTCAATAAAAGTCAGATTATCAACCTGCCGTTAGATTCTTTGATACAATTGTATCAGCACATTCCCTTTGCGGCTGATGGATTTGCCTGGGTTGTACCTTCTGTTATTGGATTTATTATAGGAACGGCTATTGTTAAATACCAAGGCGGCGATCCGTATCCTATGAGTGAAGCATTACGCAAATAGAGGAGATAGATAGACAATGAAATTACAGATAGAAAACATAAAAAATGACCCCCAATGGGAAAACGAAGAATGCAGTGCATCGTTGGAATCGCTGACCTTTTCCAACGGTGGCTCTAAAATGTACGGAACTGCATTGATTCCTGGCGGCAAAAAAAATCAGACGTATCCATGTGTCATTTTACTGCATGGTTTTCCCGGATTTGCCGCTACGTTTGATATTGCACAAAGCCTGCGGCGTACGGGTATCGTAGTCATTAGCTTTTTCTATCGCGGCAGTTGGGGAAGCCAAGGAAAATATACTTTTTCCGGGGCTGTTGATGATGCCGTTTGTGTGGCAGAATGGGCACACCGGGAAGACATAGCGGCGCAGTACCATATTGATAGAAATAATATTTTCTTTGTAGGACACAGTATGGGCGGCTTTGTTTCTATCAACGCGACGCGGCGGCTGCCATGGATTCGCGGCACGGCTGTCATGTCACCGTATGATTTGCCGTATTGGCCGCAGCATCAGGAAATTGAACCGATGAAGCAAGTCGTTGATGAAAACTTATATGCGCTGCACATTGAATCACCGGCAGCGATCTATCAAAATATAGACTACTGCTGTCAAAACGGGTATGGTATTTTCCAGGCGTATGAAGACCTAAAAGATCGCAACTTGTATTTTATCGGCGCGTCCCAAGATGACGTAGCACCGGCAGCGAAAATGATTGAACCGCTGTGGAATCAGCTGCAGCAGCATACAACAGAGGCTCTGCAGGCGTATGATACGTTGAACACCAATCATGCGTATGATGATAAGCGATTGACAGTCAGCGAACTATTTGCGAAATGGATTGAAAAAGTCCTGAACAAAACAGACGAATAATGTAAAAAAGACGGCCCATGGCAATGAAACAGGTATTGTCATGGACCGTCTTTTTTTGAAGAAACTAAATCGCAATACTACAAACTATATACGAAAAGGAATGCAATAAAATGATCATCTTTCATCATTTTGCTACATTCCTTTTTGCTTTGCATATGGAGCGGATGAAGGGGATCGAACCCTCGTACCAAGCTTGGGAAGCTCGTATTCTACCACTGAATTACACCCGCAAGTACTTATATAGTATAACAGAATACATAGGTACTTGTAAAGAAAAAATTAAAAATGACGGGTTTCTTTTAAATCTGCGTATTGTGCCAGTAAATCCGGCTTTTCCGGGCTTTGGTATGTATAGTCCGGCATAGCTTCTTTGGCTTTTTCTACAGCCGCTTTGAAATCATAGTAGACCTGCCATTTGGATTCGACGAGATTTTTCCCTGTTTGGCGCAGGAGAAATGCCGGATGATATGTCGGCATGACGGGAATGCCGTGATAGTCAAACCACTTGCCGCGGTTATGCATAATGCTGGCTGTGCGTCCATAGAAATATTGAAAAGCGACTTTGCCAAGACAAACAATAACATGGGGATGGATGAGTTCGATTTCTTTGACTAAATGGATGTTGGCACAGAATTTCCCTTCTTCCAAGGTAGGCGTGCGGTTGTTTTGCGGCCGGCATTTGACAATGTTCGTCACGTAGACGTGGTCACGCGTAAGGCCGACACTCCACAAGGCTTTATCTAATAATTGACCCGACGGTCCTACAAGAGGAACGCCGTATTCATCTTCCACACCGCCAGGCCCTTCGCCGACAAACATAAGAGGAGAATTGACATCTCCAGAGTACCGTGTCGGGCCTCGGTTTCCTTCCTGGCGCAGTTTGCAGGCTGTACATTGCATGAGTTCCTGTAGCCATGGTTTCATTTCTTCATCTGTCATCGTATTTTTCCTCCCGTCAATGTAATGTCTTTTATCGTTAAGTCGCACCATGCGGCGCCCAGTAAATCCACAATCCGCTGCGGCGCAACCAAAACCTGCTGTCCGCGCATACCGGCGCTGAGACTAATTGTATCGCAGTGTGCTGCAGCGAGGTCCAGATAGGTAGGAAAGTGCTTTTTCATGCCAATAGGAGAACAGCCGCCGCGAATGTAGCCTGTAAGACCGGGGAGGTCTTTGATATGCAGAAGATGCACGCTTTTGTTGCCGCTGCAGGATGCGGCTTTTTTTAAATCCAATTCTTTATTGCTGGGAATGCAGAAGACGACGGGACCTGTTTTGTTTCCCTGTCCAACGAGTGTTTTGAATACGTGTCCCGGATTCATGCCGAGTTCTGCGGCAGCATGTATGCCGGAAAGGTCTTCTTCTGTATAATCATAGGCTTTTGCTGTATATGGAATTTTTTGTTTATCTAAAATCCGCATGACATTCGTCTTTTTCAGCGTTGCCATTTTTATCGCGTCCTTTATTGTAGAAATTACTTTAACTATAACAATATATGCACTTTTTTTCAAGATGGATGTCGGGAAGGAAAATGATGAAAAGTATAGTTTCTCATATTGTATTTTGAGCACAACTCATCTATAATTTTACAGTATAAACGTATGCAGAAAGAAGGTGTATCTATGAAAATTGCAGCAGTTCAATTAGATGTTGTATTGGGGGATGTAGATACTAATTATGCGATAGCAGAAAAGGCGATAATCCAAGCTGCGCGTACCGGTGCTAATATAGTAGTGCTGCCTGAAATGTGGAATACGTCTTTTTACCCGCTAAATGTACAGCAATTAGCCGATGATGACGGCAGACGAACCAAAGCATTTTTAATGTCGCTGGCAAAACAATATCATGTTCATATTGTAGGTGGTTCGGTAGCTAACTGTAAGGCAGATGGTGTATACAACACGACGTATGTAGTTAATCGCGAGGGCGAGATAGCCGGTACATACGATAAAGTACATGTCTTCACGCCGGGAGGAGAGGATACAGCGTTTCACGCCGGCAATAGATTAAATGTATTTACCTTGGACGGTGTGACGATGGCTTCGATTATTTGTTACGACCTGCGGTTTGCAGAATGGGTCCGCATGGCAGCACTGGCAGGAGCAAAAGTGCTTTTTGTACCGGCAGCCTGGCCGGATGTGCGTATAGACCATTGGCGGATTTTAAATCGTGCCAGGGCGATTGAAAACCAAATGATTGTGGTGGCAGTCAATAACTGCGGCACAGCAGGAAACCTTCATTTTGGCGGGCATTCTATGATTATTGACCCATTAGGAAGCGTATTGGGTGAAGGAGAAGAAGCACCGACGATAGTAACGGCTGATGTGGATACAGACTGTATTGCGTCTATTCGTGAAACCTTGAATGTATTTCGCGACAGACGGCCGGAATTATATCAGATTCATCAATAAAGGAAGCGATTTACATGGCGGGAATACTTCATGGCCTGCAAGGAATTTTTGAAATATTATTTATCATTGGTATTGGTTTTGTGTTGGCAAAGAAAGGCTGGTTTTCGGCAGATACGAGTGCTTTGCTGACCAAACTGGTTATGAAAATATCATTGCCGCTGTATATGTTGTGTCAATTGAAAAAAGATTTTACGCACGATTCACTGGTGCAGATTGCGCCGGATTTGCTGCTGCCTGTTTCCTCGATTTTATTGGCATATGTAGTAGGACGATTGGCTGTTAAAGTACTGCATATACGGAGGGAACGGCAGGGAATATTTATTACGTGCTTTTTTATTGCCAACACGATTTTTATTGGCCTGCCGGTCAATTTGGCATTGTTTGGCACGCAAAGCGTACCGTCTGTTATGCTCTATTATATGGCCAATACGACTATGTTTTGGACGCTGGGAGTTTATCATATTGTCAATGACAGTACTGGCGGCCGCGGAAATATGCCGTTGTTTTCTTTGCAAACGATTAAAAAAGTCTTATCACCGCCGTTATTGGGATTTTTGGCAGGATTGCTGCTCATTATAGCGGATATTCCATTGCCGGATTTTCTATTGGTATCGTTTCAGTATGTAGGGAATATGGCAACGCCGTTATCGCTCATGGTTATAGGCATTGAAATGAGCCGTATTTCGCTGGCCTCTGTACAGTGGGACAGGGATTTGATAGGTGCTTTGGCAGGACGGTTTATTGTTTGCCCTCTTTGTGTACTGGTACTGCTGCCGCTGATTCCGGTTACGCCTATGTCTGCACGGGTTTTTTCTATGCAGGCTAGTATGCCGGCTATGACGCAAATGACGGTCGTTGCCAAGTCGGTAGGAGCGGATGTTCGCTATTCGACGCAGGTCAGCTTCCTTTCGGTATTGCTGGGGCTGATTGTGATTCCGTTATATATGTTTATATTGCAGTGGTAAAATAAAGTGTAGTTACAGGAGGATGTCATGGCTGTAGATTTGCTGTTGAAATATAGTAAGAAGTATGAAAAGAAGGCGTTTGCGTTAAATTATCAGATTGCCAATGACCCGGAATTGTCGGGTCAGGAATATCATGCGTGCGCTGCGTATGCCGCATTGTGCCGCTCTTTGGGGATGGAGGTGACAGAACACATTGCCAATGAACCTACGGCTTTTAAAGCTGTAGTTCGCTGTGTAGAAAAACCAGTAATGAAAATCGCCCTTTTGGCAGAATATGATGCCCTGCCGGGAGTCGGCCATGGATGCGGCCATTCGGCAAGCGGTGCTATTAGTTTTTTGGCAGCGGCGGCACTGCAGCATATGGATATACCGGTCAGCATAGATTTGTTGGGGACGCCGGACGAAGAACTTCACGGCGGCAAAGTCGGTATGTGCGAAGAAAATGTATTTAAAGCATATGACCTGGCTGTGATGATTCACATGTCTCCCAATAAAACGACATCGAATTCTCATTTTTTGGCATTGGATGATTACCGTATTGCCTTTCACGGGCAGACAGCGCATGCAGCCAGTGAACCGTGGAATGGACGCAATGCCTTGAACGGAGCTGTCTTAGCGATGCATGCTATTGATATGCTGCGCCAGCATGTACGGCCGGAAACGCGTATTGGCGTCTACATGGTACAAGGCGGTACGGCGTCGAACATTGTTCCGGATTATGCAGAACTGGAATGCTGTATCCGGCATACGGAAAGAGCTTATCTGGATACGGTCGTAGCCAAAATTATGAAATGTTTTGCAGGAGCTGCGATGGCGACGGATACTACGTATGATGTCAGACAAGTGGGATATAAGTTTGACAATATGATTTGGAATCAGGCGGCAACGCAGGCTGTCGAAGCTGTTTTGGATGATATGAACATACCTTATCAAAACACGAATGACTGCGGCAGTTCAGACATCGGAAATGTAAGTCATCAGTGCCCGGCACTGCATCTGCATTTAGCAATGGGCACGACAGCTTGCCCAGAACATTCCGTACAAATTGCCAATATGGTAAAAAGCCCGTCTATCGAAAATACTATTCGCCAGGGAGCGGAAATTATGGGGCGTTTGGTATTGAAATTGGCAGCAGAAGAACCGCTGCGGCGGGCCATTCGGGAAGAATTTCTTCAGCATCATGATATATAACAAGCTGCGCAGCAAAAAGAAAAGACCTTGGACACATAGTCCGAGGCCTTTTCTTTTTTTAGGGAGATATAACCGCTCGCGTGAATACGAGGTGATTAGAAAACACCTTGTGCAAGCATTGCATCAGCTACCCGTTCAAAGCCGGCAATGTTGGCACCGGCAACGAGGTTGTAGCCTAACCCGTTGCGGGCAGACGCTTCTTTGCAGTTTTTGTAAATCGTATTCATGATGTGATGGAGTCGTGTATCTACTTCTTCTTCTGTCCAAACAAGACGTTCGCTGTTCTGGCTCATTTCCAAAGCAGATACCGCAACGCCGCCGGCATTTACGGCTTTGGAAGGAGCGACAATCATGTCTTTTTGGTCCAATAAATATTTCAATGCATCGTTTGTTGTCGGCATGTTGGCAACTTCGATATAGTAACGAACTTTATTTGCTGCGATTTGTTTTGCTTGTTCCAAATGAACGTCATTCTGCATTGCAGACGGCATAATGATATCCACTTTTCTGTTCCATGGTTTTTCACCTGGATAAAATTCTACGCCGAATTTATCCGCATAGTCCTGTACACGGTTGCGGCCGCTGCTGCGCATTTCGAGCAGGTAGTTGATTTTTTCTTCTGTTACGACGCCGTCAGGATCATAAATGTATCCGTCAGGACCGGATAACGTAACCACTTTGGCACCGAGTTCAGCAGCTTTTTTGCAGATACCCCAAGTAACATTGCCAAAACCGGCAGCGGCAATTGTTTTGCCTTTGATGTCCTGTCCGTCGTCTTTTAAAACATTTTCCAAGAAGTATACGGCACCGTAGCCGGTTGCTTCCGGACGAATGAGGGAACCGCCAAAGCTGAAGCCTTTGCCGGTCAATACGCCGTTTTCAAATGCGCCTTTCAAGCGGCGGTATTCGCCAAACAGATACCCGATTTCGCGGCCGCCAACGCCCATATCACCAGCAGGTACGTCGATGTCCGGTCCGATGTAGCGGTATAAGCCCTGCATAAAGCTTTGGCAGAAGCGCATGATTTCTGCATCGGATTTACCTGTCGGATCGAAATCAGAACCGCCTTTTGCACCGCCGATGGGGAGACCTGTCAAGGCGTTTTTAAAGATTTGTTCAAAACCCAAGAATTTGATGATGCCGGGATATACGTTTTTCTGGAAACGAAGGCCGCCTTTGTATGGCCCGATAGCGCCGTTGAATTGGAAACGATATCCTGTATTTGTATGGTATTTTCCCTGATCATCCTGCCAAACGACGCGGAATGTAAATTGGCGTTCCGGTTCTACCAGGCGATTTAATAAATCAAATTTTTCGTATTCTGGATGTTTTTCTACAACGGGTTCCAGCGATGAAAAAACTTCTTCAACAGTTTGCACGAATTCCGGTTCATTTGCATATTTAGTTCTTACTTTTTCGATTACAGATTCAAGATATTTGTTCATTACAATCACCTCGTTAGTTTTTTAAAATATATACTATATTCACCCTAAATGCTTCCTATGACCACATCATACCATGTTTTTTTTGTTTTGCAAATACCGCAATGTGAAAATTAATTTTGCTCAAGGAAAATAAAAAGAGAAAAAGTAATAAAAAACATAAAAATTTTCATCATATTTCTAAAAATTTTATATAAAGCAAATAAAAAGACAACTGTATTCCTAAAAAATATTTGCAAAATACATAAAAGTCATATATAAAAAAAGAGGTTATTTATTTTGAAATGTATAGCATATTTTACATATAATGTCTATGCAAGTATATGCTTATTCCCATATATAGAGTTAGAATATACGAAAAGATAAAGTAAAAAGAGTGGCATGAGGAATTTCAGATGTGTCGCAATGCAGAATTGCATTTTAATCTAGTCACAATAGCAAAGATAGTGTACAATAGAAGCAAAATAAGAAAATATAGTATACTACATAACGATAAAGGAGTATGGCATCATGGAAACATGTAAAAATTATTCCCCCCAATATGTGCGCTATTTGGAATTGCTGGCAAAAGAATATCCCAATCAGGCAGCGACATTTACTGAGATTATCAATTTGCAGGCTATTGTGAATCTTCCCAAGGGGACAGAACATTTTATGAGTGATTTACACGGAGAATATGAAGCATTTTACCATATTCTGAATAATTGTTCCGGTGTTATTCGTGAAAAGGTTGAAATGATTTTTGCTAATTCGATGACGGAAAAAGAACGGGATGACCTGCTGACCTTGATTTATTATCCCAAGGAAAAATTAGACATGCTTCAGCGGCAGCATGTCATTACCGATGAATGGGCGCTGACAACATTAAATCATCTAATCCGCTTAGTTAAACTTTTGTCTTCCAAATATACCCGTTCCAAAGTACGTAAGGCAATGCCGCCGGTTTTTCGCTTTGTTATTGATGAATTACTGCATGCCCAGCCTGATGAAGATAAAAATCGGCGTGTGTATCATATGAAAATATTAGATACTATCTTGGAAACAGGAAGTACAAGGCAGTTTATTTATGCTTTAGCAAGCTTGATTAAACGATTAGCTGTCGACCATTTGCATATTATTGGCGATATTTATGACCGCGGGCCGCATGCCGATAAAATTATGGATTATTTGATGCATCATCATTCATTGGATATTCAATGGGGAAACCATGATGTACTGTGGATGGGAGCGGCTGCCGGCAGTCAGGCGTGTATTGCCAATGTATTGAGAAATAACATACGATATCATAATTTGGAAATATTAGAAAGCGGCTATGGCATTAGCTTGCGGCCGCTGGCTCTGTTTGCCTTGCGTACGTATACGCAGCCTGATGGCATTGAGCCAATGGTCAAGGCGATTAATGTTATTTTATCTAAGCTGGAAGGGCAGGTCATTATCCGCCATCCTGAATATAATATGGATGACCGGCTTTTATTCCATACGATTGATTGGCAGAACGGCACGATTACGATTCAAGGGAAAACGTATCCGCTGACGACGAAGGATTTTCCTACAGTAAATCCTAAAGACCCGTATCAATTATCGCCGGAAGAACATCGCATCATGTCTCAGATTACGTCTGAGTTTTTGGAAAGCGAACGCCTTCATAAACATATTCGTTTCTTTTACAGCCATGGTTCGTTGTACCGGGGATATAATAATAACCTTTTATTCCACGGCGGCGTGCCTCTAAATGAAGATGGTTCATTTAAAGAAATCTTCTTTTACGGCAAACCCTATAAAGGCAAAGCCTTTATGGATATGGCTGATTTTATGGCCCGGCAGGCATATAACAAACGGGATACAGACAGTTTGGATTATATGTGGTACATGTGGTGCGGCCAGGACTCACCTGTATCAGGCCGCATCGTCAAAACGTTTGAACGCAGCTATATCAAAGACGAATCGACGTGGAAAGAACCGCAGAATGCGTATTATCGTCTCAATCGGGATAAAAATGAATGCATCAAAATCTTACATGAATTTGGCATTGATTCACCGCAGGGACATATTATTAATGGACATACGCCGGTCAAAGTGAAAAAAGGAGAAAGCCCGATTCGCGCAGAAGGCAAAGAAATTTGTATTGACGGCGGTTTTTGTAAGGCCTATCAGGGGTCTACAGGGATTGCCGGCTATACGTTGATTTTTAATTCGCACGGCATGCGAATCAAAGCGCATTATCCGTTTAAGGATGTCAATCAAGTATTGATGAATAATGCAGATATTGATTCCGAATCTACACAGGTCGAATTAGAACCAAAGCGTGTCATGATTGGAGACACCGATAACGGCAAAAAGATTTTGCAGATGATTGACGACTTAAACGCGCTGCTGCAGGCATATCGGCAGGGCATTATTATGGAACACAATAATGTGGAATATTAATTAAGCAAGCATATAATATCTATACAATATAGAGCTGCAGCAAAATGGACTAAGAACTTTCATTTTGCTGCAGCTTTTTTGCTGTGCAGTCTTGCGTGCATAGTTTACAGCAGACGGTTTATATTCTTCAGATTTCAAACCCAAACATATAAAGGAAACACAGTAGTATGTACTAACGAAAAAACGTAATGCAGTACGGCTTATATACAAAATTTACATATCGTTTATGAAACTGCACTTGCATTTTTAGTATGCATGTATGCTGGGGAAATGATAAGACCCCATGATATAATGAATTGCATAGAAAAAATAAATTGAAAGAAGGGTGATACTGTAGTGCGTAAAAAAATATATGGAAATGTAAAACGAAATACACAGCATGTGACGGCAGCTTTTTTATGGTTTTTCCAGCAGGAATCGGCTGGCGGAATCCTGCTGCTTTTTTGTGCTGTTGTAGCGATGCTGATTGCAAATTCTTCTTTTGGCACAGCCTATGAGCATCTGCTGCACCAGCAAATCACGCTGGGATATGGTACATGGAGTCTGTCCATGTCCTTACTGCATTGGATTAACGACGGCTTGATGGCGTTGTTTTTCTTTGTAGTCGGCATGGAAATCAAACGCGAGTTCCTTTTTGGGGAATTAAAATCTCCATCTTCTATGCTGCTGCCGATTGCTGCGGCAGTAGGCGGGATGGTGGTACCGGCAGTATTATACAGTGTATGTAATGTAGGCAGGCCGTCGCTTGCTGGCTGGGGTGTACCGATGGCGACGGATATTGCTTTTTCCTTAGGTGTACTGGCTTTTGCGGCACCTAAAGCGCCGCGTCCGATTGTTGTCTTTCTGACGGCATTAGCTATTGTAGATGATTTGGGCGGCATTTTGGTTATTGCGTTATTCTATTCCAATGAATTGCACGTAACGTCCCTGCTGGCAGGTGCGGGTATTGTTGCGGTGCTGGGAATAGTAAACCGGCTGCGTCTGCGGCAAATGTCCGTATACATAGTCGGTGGTTTAGGATTATGGTATGCATTTTTACAAGGCGGCATTCATCCGACCATAGCCGGCGTATTGTTGGGCTTTTTGATGCCGGCAGGTACGGCTGAAACGCACGATGCCAGCTTGTTGGCTCGCTGGGAACATCGCTTGACGCCTTGGTCTGCTTTTTTGGTTATGCCGATTTTTGCATTGGGAAATGCCGGTATTGCCCTGGATGCAGGCAGCTTGCAGGCAATCGGTTCCCCTGTTGGAATAGGGGTCATGGCAGGGTTGTTTATAGGAAAACCGCTGGGAATTTTTGGTACGGTGTATGCCTTGCTGCGGCTGCGCATAGCGGCTGTGCCGAAGGGAGTCCGGATTCGGCATTTCTTAGGTGCCGGAATTTTGGGCGGCATAGGATTTACTATGTCTTTATTTATCGCGTCATTGGCATTTGCCAGTGAACAAGATTTAATGACGGCCAAGACGGCAGTTGTCATCGCCTCTGTATTGTCCGGCTTGGCGGGAACGCTGGTTTTTAAACGAATATAACAGGCCGCAGGAATGAAGAAAAAATAAAAGGAAGGATAAATCCACACCCTTTTGTTGACGTACATCTCTGCGATAGTTATAATTAATATAACTAATGATATAAAAATATAAACTTGCAAAGTAAAAAAGGAGCGGGTTCGATGAATATTATTGATGAATTGTCTTGGCGCGGTGCCGTCAACCAGATGACTGATGAAGCCGGGTTGCGCAAACTGACAGAAGAAAAAAGCATTTCCTTGTACTGTGGCGTAGACCCAACTGGCGACAGCATGCATATTGGGCACTTGATTCCTTTTATGATGCTGAAGCGCTTTGCCTTGGCAGGACATCATCCGTATGTTGTTATTGGCGGCGGCACCGGTGTTATTGGTGACCCCAGCGGCCGTAAAACAGAACGGCAGCTGCAGACGATTGAAAAGATTCATGAAAATGCAGAAAAATTAAAAGCCCAGTTTATGCACTTGTTTGGTGAATCATCTAATATTTCATTTGTTAACAACTACGATTGGCTGAGCAAAATTGACTTGCTGAATTTCCTGCGTGACTACGGCAAACTATTCAGTGTCAATACGATGCTGGCTAAAGAAGTAGTCGCCAGCCGCTTGGAAGCAGGGATTTCCTTTACGGAATTTTCCTATCAGATTTTGCAGTCTATCGACTTTGAACAGTTGTTTATGCACCATGATGTACAGCTTCAAATCGGCGGCGCAGACCAGTGGGGGAACATTACAGCAGGGATTGATACCATTCATAAAATCCACGGCAGTGATGCAAAAGCTTACGGCTTAACGATTCCGCTGATGCTGAAATCGGACGGTACGAAGTTTGGCAAGACTGCCGGCGGTGCTGTATGGCTGGATCCGGAAAAAACATCTCCCTTTGAATTTTATCAGTTCTGGCTCAATCAGGACGATGCAGATGTCGTCAAATACTTGAAATATTTCACGTTCCTTGGCCAAGAAGAAATCAATGCTTTGGCGGAAGCTGTTAAGAACGAACCGGAAAAACGATTAGCACAGCGCCGTTTGGCAGAAGAAGTTACGACGTTTGTTCACAGTCCGGAAGCGTTGAAAGAAGCTCAAAATATTACAGAAGCTTTATTCCACGGCAGAATTGCTGATTTGTCCGAACACGAACTGCTGCAGGCTTTTGGCAAAATGCCGACTGTAGATGTATCCAACGAGGATAAGGATGTCGTCAACTGGCTTGTAGATTCTACTATTTACAAATCAAAACGGCAGGCCCGGGAAGATGTTACGAACGGTGCCGTCACGATTAACGGTGTAAAAGTTACATCGCTGGATGAAATTGTCAAACCTCATAAAAATTCCAATGGTAAATTTGTTATTGTCCGCAAAGGCAAGAAGAAATATACATTGGCACGGGTACATCAGTAATATAAAGACAGCAATAAAAATATCAAAATAAAATATTGACGGAAACGAAAACGTATGCTATAATAACTCATTGCAAAATGTTCAATATGATATATTATGAGATACATGGAGGAAGCGTTTCCGGGAAGCAAAAAATTAAGCAAGGTTCAAGTACGAATACAGAGCCTTGCTTTTTTGTCGCTTTTTGGAGATGCTTTTGCGACGCTATCATCATGGTTTACTTTTTATAAGGGGTGAAGAATCAGCATGTTCAAACCTGTACAAGTAGGGAAAAGGACTCGATACACGTATGCTAAGATTAACGAGGTCTTGAAAATGCCTCATTTGTTGGATTTGCAGAATAAGTCCTACGAATGGTTCCTGGAAAAAGGATTGAAAGATATATTCAAAGACATTTCTCCTATTGAAGATTCATCGGGTAATTTGTCTTTGTCCTTTGAAGATTTTAAATTAGGGGAACCTAAATATGACATCCGTGAATGTAAGGAACGGGACACGACGTACGCCGCGCCGCTCCGCGTCCAAATCCGCCTTGTCAATCATGAAACAGGGGAAATTAAGGACCAGGAAGTATTCATGGGCGATTTTCCGCTGATTACGGATACAGGTACGTTTATTATTAATGGGGCAGAACGTGTTATTGTCAGCCAGCTCGTTCGTTCTCCTGGCGTATATTATGGCCGCGAAATTGACCCGATGGGCATTCGCTTGTATAATTCTACGGTTATTCCAAACCGCGGCGCATGGATTGAATTGGAAACAGATGCCAACGATATTGTCTATGCCCGTATTGACCGTAATCGTAAAATTCCTGTAACTGTTTTGATTCGCGCTCTTGGCTGGTCTTCTAATGCAGAAATTTTGGATTTGTTCTTTGATGACAAGCGATTGAAAGCTACCTTTGAAAAAGATACAACGGAAAATCAAGATGAAGCCTTAGTTGAAATTTATAAAAAGCTCCGCCCGGGCGAACCGCCGACAGTAGAAAGTGCCCGCAATTTATTTGAAGGCTTATTCTTTGATCCGCGCCGGTATGATATGGCTCGTGTCGGCCGTTATAAAGCAGGTAAAAAATTGGGCTGGGAACGCCGGCTCTTTGGCCTTACGCTGCATGAACCGATTGTAAACGCAGAAACTGGCGAAGTCGTCGTCGATGCGCATACGGAAATCGGTGCTGCCGAAGTTGAAAAAATTAAAGAAAGCGGTGTTTTTTCCGGCGAAGGACTTGTAGAAACATTCGTAGAAAAACCCGATGGCTCTGTATATAAAATCATTTGCAACAACAGCAATTTGCCATATGATCACCGTACTATCACAAGAGAAGATATCATTGCGCACATTGACTATCTGCTCAATTTGATGGATGGCTTTGGCACGATTGATGATATTGACCATTTAGGCAACCGCCGTCTGCGCTGCGTAGGCGAACTGCTGCAGAATCAATTCCGTATTGGTCTTACCCGTATGGAACGTGTCGTTCGCGAACGAATGACGATTCAAGATGCAGAAAGCATTACGCCGCAGGTCTTAATCAATATTCGTCCTGTTGTAGCAGCAATTAAAGAATTCTTTGGTTCCAGCCAGTTATCCCAGTTTATGGACCAGACCAACCCGCTGGCTGAATTGACGCATAAACGCCGTTTGAGTGCGTTGGGGCCAGGCGGCTTGTCCCGTGAACGCGCAGGGTTTGAAGTTCGAGACGTACACCATTCTCACTATGGCCGTATGTGCCCGGTAGAAACACCTGAAGGCCCGAACATCGGCTTGATTTCTTCCTTGGCTTGCTTTGGTAAGGTAAATGAATTTGGCTTTATTGAAGCACCGTACCGCCGTGTAGATAAAGAAACCCATGTCGTTACAGAAGATGTACATTATATTACGGCAGATGAAGAAGAACAGTATATTATTGCCCAGGCTAACGAACCGCTGACGGAAGACGGCCATTTTGTACATGAACGTGTTGCCTGCCGCCATGGTGAAGATACCCGTGAATTCCGGGCAGACCGCGTTGATTTCATGGACGTATCGCCTAAGGAAGTTGTTTCTGTCGGCACGTCTATGATTCCGTTCTTGGAAAACGATGATGCGAACCGTGCTTTGATGGGTGCCAACATGCAGCGTCAGGCTGTGCCGCTTCTCCGTACGCAGGCGCCTCTCGTCGGGACCGGCATGGAATACAAAGCAGCATGTGACTCCGGTGTTTGTGTATTGGCTAAACATGCAGGCGTTGTCAGCCGTGTAACCGGTGATGAAATTCAAGTTCGCACAGAATCCGGCTCGGTTGATACGTACCGATTGATTAAATTTGTTCGTTCCAACCAAAGCACATGCATCAACCAGCGTCCGCTCGTGTATAAAAATGAACACGTAGCAGAAGGTCAGGTTTTGGCTGACGGCATGGCTACTGATGGCGGCGAACTGGCACTTGGCTACAATATCCTCGTTGCGTACATGCCTTGGGAAGGGTATAACTACGAAGATGCTGTTCTGTTGAGTGAAGATTTGCCGAAAAATGATTTGTATACATCCATTCACATTGAAGAATATGAATGCGATGCCCGTGATACCAAATTAGGCTCTGAAGAAATTACGCGTGAAATTCCAAACGTAAGTGAAGAAAGCACGAAGAACCTGGATGAAAGCGGCATCATTATGGTCGGTGCTGATGTATTCCCGGGAGATGTACTTGTTGGTAAAGTTACGCCGAAAGGCGAAACAGAACTGACGCCGGAAGAACGTCTGCTCCGCGCTATCTTTGGTGATAAAGAACGTGAAGTACGTGATACGTCTCTGCGTGTACCGCACGGCGAATCCGGCAAAGTCGTTAAAGTACGTATTTTCTCTCGCGAAAACAATGATGAACTGCCGCCAGGCGTTAACCGGCTGGTTCGTGTATATATTGCCCAAAAACGTAAGATTCATGAAGGCGATAAAATGTCCGGCCGTCATGGGAATAAAGGTGTCGTTTCCCGCGTAATGCGTCAAGAAGATATGCCGTTCCTGCCGGACGGCACACCGGTTCAGATTGTACTGAATCCGTTAGGCGTACCTTCTCGTATGAACATCGGGCAGATTTTGGAAACACATTTAGGCTGGGCTATGCATGAATTAGGCATTCAGATTAAGAAAATGAATCCGAATTTGGAAGCTAAACTTCGTGAAGCCGGTTATGATTTTGATAAATACGGCATGCCGAAACCGGATAAAGCAGGCATTCATATTGCTACGCCTGTATTCGACGGTGCGCAGGCTGAAGATGTATTTGAAGCATTAAAAATTGCAGGACTTCCGGAAGACGGTAAATCCGTACTCTATGATGGACGCACAGGCGAACCGATGGACCGCCGCGTTACGGTTGGGTATACATACTTCCTGAAACTGCATCATCTGGTTGATGATAAAATCCATGCTCGTTCTACTGGCCCGTACTCCTTGGTTACGCAGCAGCCGCTGGGTGGTAAAGCTCAGTTCGGCGGCCAGCGTTTTGGGGAAATGGAAGTTTGGGCTTTGGAAGCATACGGCGCAGCTTATACGCTGCAGGAAATGCTTACCGTTAAGTCTGATGATGTTGTCGGCCGTGTTAAAGCCTATGAAAAAATTGTCAAAGGCGAAAACATTCCGGAACCGGGTGTACCGGAATCCTTTAAGGTATTGCTTAAAGAACTGCAGGCTATCGGCTTAGATGTTCAAATTCTGAATGAAGACGGAGAAGAAGTCGTTATTAAAGAATTGGACGATGAAGACGAAGTAGAACCGGAACAGACAGATGAACTCCGCCGTGTCATGGAAGGCGATGCTGTAAGTGACAGCACACCGGCAGTACCGACAGAGGAAACAGGTGAAGAAACCGCTGCTGAAGAACCTACCAGCAATGGCGGTGAAGATGATATTATGAGTGCTATGAGCTTAGATGCAGTAGCTGAAGCAGAACAAGCACATGACGATGATACTACTAATGAAGATGAATAATGATCGATAGAAGGGAGCGGTATTAGTGCTAGATGTGAACGAATTTGATTCCATGCGGATTGGCCTGGCTTCTCCAGAAAAAATTCTGGAATGGTCACACGGTGAAGTCAAAAAACCGGAAACTATTAATTACCGTACATTGAAACCAGAAAAAGACGGCTTATTCTGTGAACGCATTTTTGGGCCGACTAAAGACTGGGAATGCCATTGCGGCAAATATAAACGTATCCGTTATAAAGGCGTCGTTTGCGACCGCTGCGGTGTTGAAGTAACGCGTGCCAAAGTTCGTCGTGAACGTATGGGCCATATTAAATTGGCTACTCCTGTATCTCATATTTGGTATTTTAAAGGCATTCCAAGCCGGATGGGTCTTATCTTGGACATTTCTCCACGGTCTTTGGAAAAAGTCTTGTACTTTGCATCCTATATCGTGCTGGATCCAGGCGATACGCCGCTGACGAAAAAACAGCTTTTGACAGAAACCGAATATCGTCAATATTTAGATATGTACGGCGATAAATTCCGTGTCGGCATGGGTGCTGCAGCTGTGAAAGAACTGCTGCAGGACTTGGACTTGGATGCATTGGACAAAAAATTGCGCGATGATTTGCGTGATTCTTCCGGTCAGCGCCGTGTCCGTGCTATTCGCCGGCTGGAAGTAGTAGAAGCATTCCGTCATTCCGGCAATAAACCGGAATGGATGGTTATGGATGTTATTCCGGTTATTCCGCCGGAACTGCGTCCAATGGTACAGCTTGACGGCGGCCGTTTTGCAACGTCTGACTTGAATGATTTGTACCGCCGCGTTATCAACCGTAACAACCGCTTGAGCCGTTTGTTGGAATTAGGCGCACCGGACATCATTGTCCGCAACGAAAAACGTATGCTGCAGGAAGCAGTCGATGCCCTGATTGACAACGGCCGCCGCGGCCGTCCTGTTACAGGTCCCGGCAACCGCCCGCTGAAATCTCTTTCGGATATGCTGAAAGGGAAACAAGGCCGTTTCCGTCAGAACTTGTTAGGTAAACGTGTTGACTATTCCGGCCGTTCCGTTATCGTTGTTGGTCCTGAATTGAAAATGCATCAATGCGGCCTTCCAAAAGAAATGGCACTGGAACTCTTCAAGCCGTTTGTCATGAAAAAACTGGTCGAAAAAGGCATTGCTACCAACATTAAAAATGCGAAAAAGAAGGTAGAACGTGTCAGCAATGAAGTATGGGATGTGTTGGAAGATGTTATTAAAGAACATCCAGTCCTGCTGAACCGTGCCCCGACACTGCACCGCTTGGGTATTCAGGCATTTGAACCAATTCTTTGGGAAGGACGTGCCATCAAATTACATCCGTTGGTCTGCACCGCTTTCAATGCGGACTTTGACGGTGACCAGATGGCCTGCCATTTGCCCCTTTCTGTAGAAGCGCAGTCTGAAGCTCGTACACTGATGCTTTCTGCTCATAATATTTTGGCACCGAAAGACGGCAAGCCAGTTGCTGTTCCGACACAGGATATGGTTTTGGGTGCATATTATTTGACCCTCGTAAAACCAGGTGCTATGGGCGAAGGCAAAATGTTCTCCAACTACGATGAAGTCATGTTGGCATATGATGCAAAGGTTATCGACATTGAAGCTTTGATCAAAGTACGTATTCCCGGCCATGGCTTGATTGAAACGACAGCAGGTAAACTGCTGTACAACTTCCAGATTTATGAACCACTTCGTCTGTACCATACAGATAAAGTCATGGTATTTGATAATCCGGAAGATACGAAATTTGCTTATGAAAACGGTGTTATTGATTCCACGCATTTGGTTAAGATTAAACAGCAGGACGGCCGTATCTTAGATTATGGTTTTTCACAATTAAAAGCTGAGTTCGGCGTAGACTTGTTGTCCGTTCGTCCGCTGCCGGCTCATAAAATTGATAAAGAAGCCGTAGATGCTTTCAAAGAAGGCAAAGAATTTGTCGATGTTGACTGCTTGGGCGTATTGATGAGCAAAAAACAAATTGGCAAATTGGTTGATGCTTGCTTCCATCTTGTTGGCAATACCAAAACAGCTGCTCTTTTGGACCGCATTAAAGCGATTGGCTACCATTATGCACGTCAGGCCGGCATGTCCATCGCTATTTCCGATATTCAGATTCCGGCAGAAAAATGGGAAATCCTTGGCGCTGCTGATAAACAAGTACAAAATGTCTCGAAGATGTATCTCCGCGGCTTGATTACGGAAGACGAACGGTACCGCAAGACATGTGCTATTTGGGAAAAAGCAACAGATGATGTTACAGAAGTTATGATGGATAATATGGATCCGTTCAACTCTATCTTTATGATGGCTGACTCCGGTGCCCGTGGTAATAAACAGCAGATTCGTCAGGTTGCTGGTATGCGTGGCTTGATGGCTGACCCGTCCGGCCGAATCATTGACTTGCCGATTAAAGCAAACTTCCGTGAAGGCTTGTCCGTATTGGATTACTTTACATCCAGCCATGGTGCCCGCAAAGGCTTGGCTGATACAGCGCTTCGTACAGCCGATTCCGGTTATTTGACCCGTCGTTTGGTTGACGTATCCCAAGACGTTATCGTTCGTGAAGATGACTGTGACGTATTTGGCATCGACCTCGTTCGTGAACGTGCCCGCTTGGCAAGCTCCTGCCGTCAGGCTGTTAATCTCCTGCGTGATAAATTGATTGACCGTGTATTGGCACGGGAAGCAGTAGATCCGGAAACACAGGAAGTCGTCTTCCCACAGGGACATCTTTTGACAACGGACGATATGGATACCATTATCGAACATAAATTGCCGAAGATTTATCTCCAGGGCAGCCAAATGGATATCAATGATGATATGAATCATACTAACCTCATTGAAACCGTAACATTGGGTGCGCCGGAAGAAGGATTCCGTGCGGCTATCCGCAAATCCATGGTCGATAATATGCTTGGCAAGACTATTGAATCCGATGTTATTGATTCCAACGGCATGGAAATCTGCGCAGCCGGCACACCGCTTACGGAAGATGCTATCGAACGCATTCTTTCCAGCGATGTAGACGAAGTTAAAGTGCGCAACAACGATATTCGCGGCGTAGAAGTTACGGCTATTGTAGAAGGCAACGGCGTTATTGAACCGTTGGAAGAACGTATTGAAGGCCGTACTGCTGCAGAAACGCTTATCAATCCGAATACGGGAGAAGTTATCGTTCCTTTGAATGAAGAAATTTCCGATGCTGCAGCTAAAGAAGTTGCTAAATATTATGATAAAGTACGTATCCGTTCCGTACTTACCTGCCGCAGCCGTTACGGCGTTTGCGCAAAATGCTATGGCCGTGACCTTGGCACAGGCGGAAAAGTCAATGTTGGCGAATCCGTTGGTACTATTGCGGCACAGTCCATTGGTGAACCGGGTACACAGCTGACCATGCGTACGTTCCATACGGGCGGCGTTGCATCTGCTGGTGATATCACACAAGGTCTTCCGCGTGTCGAAGAATTGTTTGAAGCACGTAAACCAAAGGGCAATGCTATCGTTACGGAAATTGACGGCGTCGTATCCATTACCGAAAAAGAAGATCATCACGATATCAATATCGTCCATGTAGTCGGCAAAGATGGGGAAGAACGGAGCTATACGATTCCGTACGGTTCTCATTTAGTTGTCCATGAAGGCGATGAAATTACCAAGGGCAGCCGGATTACTTCCGGGTCTATTAACCCGCACGATATTCTTCACATTTTGGGTGTCGAAGCGACACAGCGGTACCTCGTATACGAAGTACAGAAAGTATACAAATCCCAAGGTGTTGGCATCAACGATAAACATATCGAAGTCATTGTTCGTCAAATGCTTCGCAAGATGAAAGTCGAAGACGCCGGAGATGCTGATTTGCTGCCGGGAGATTATGTAGATGTCAATGTATTTGAAGATACAAACCGCCGCATCAAGGCAGCTAATGGCAAACCCGTTATTGGCAAACCGATGCTTCTTGGCATTACGAAAGCTGCTTTGGCTACAGAATCGTTCTTGTCGGCCGCATCTTTCCAGGAAACAACACGTGTTCTTACGGATGCCGCTATTAAGGGCAAAATCGATCCCCTTCTGGGTCTTAAGGAAAACGTCATTATCGGCAAGCTGATTCCGGCAGGTACCGGCATGAGCCGTTACCGCAAGGTAAAAGTAGTAAAAACCGTACCGACAATTTCGTATGAAGACGAAGACGGCAATCCGGTTGATGTATCCGAAGCCAGTGAAACTACCGCTCCGGAAGCAGGACACTAAGAAATATGCAAACAGAGGCTTGGCAACAAGTCTCTGTTTTTTTGCGCCGTAATTGATACACACGGGCAAGTGTAATAAAAAATGTTGTAGTTACGCAGTTTTTACGAAAAAACTCATTGACATACTACGGCCGTAATGCTAAAATATCTAAGTGTCGCAGTGAATACTGCGTCCAATTGTGAAAAGTAAGGAGTGATGTTTCGTGAGCTTAGAACTCGTAAGCGGTGCCCGCAAGACTGTGGGGGCAAAGCAAACGCTGAAAGCAATGAAACGAAACGAAGTCACCCAGCTGTATGTTGCAAAAGACTGTGATGAACAAGTCGGAAAGCCGCTTATCATATGCGCGCAGGAAATGGGAATTCCCTTGGATCGTTCGTATTCCATGATGGAGCTCGGCATGGCTTGCCGCATTAAGGTCAAGGCAGCAGCCGTTGGTTTACTTAAATAATTTTGGTAGTATCATCTAACGGATTTTATATCCCGTGATGATTACATTATAAATCTAATTGTTTGGAGAGGAGGTGCCCATATGCCAACAATCAGCCAATTAGTTCGTAAGGGTCGTCAGGTTTCCGTAACGAAATCCACAGCACCGGCTTTGAAAAACTGCCCGCAGAAACGCGGTGTTTGCACTCGTGTGTACACAGCTACACCGAAAAAACCTAACTCTGCTTTGCGTAAAGTTGCCCGTGTTCGTTTGACGAACTCTATCGAAGTAACTGCTTATATTCCTGGCATTGGTCACAATTTACAGGAACACAGTGTTGTATTAATCAGAGGCGGTCGTGTCAAAGACCTTCCTGGTGTACGTTATCACATCGTCCGCGGTGCCTTGGATACAGCTGGCGTAGCAGATCGTCAGCAGTCCCGTTCTAAATACGGCGCTAAAAAAGGTAAATAAGAGTTACCGTATCAGAAGATGAAATTGATGACTTACATATCATAAGGAGGAATTAGACATGCCAAGAAAAGGCCCAGTGCCGAAGCGTGATGTGCTGCCGGATCCGGTGTACCATTCCAAATTGGTAACACGCTTCATCAATAAAGTTATGCTGGACGGTAAAAAAGGTGTCGCAGAAACCATCGTTTATGATGCATTCGACATCATCCGTTCTAAAATGAATAAAGATCCTTTGGAAGTTTTTGAACAGGCTCTTAACAATGTTATGCCTGTATTGGAAGTTCGTGCTCGTCGTGTAGGCGGCGCAAACTACCAGGTACCAGTCGAAGTTCGTGCTGACCGCCGTCTCTCCCTCGGTATCCGTTGGACTGTAGGCTATGCTCGTCAACGCGGCGAACGTACTATGAAAGAAAAGCTTGCTGCTGAATTAATGGATGCATTCAACAACACCGGCGCAGCTATTAAGAAAAAAGAAGATACACATAAAATGGCTGAAGCAAATAAAGCTTTTGCACATTATCGTTGGTAATTTAAGCTATTTTTTATTTGAGGAGTGGAAAAAACCGTGCCAAGAGAATTTTCTTTGGAAAAAACGAGAAACATTGGCATCATGGCTCACATCGATGCTGGTAAAACCACGACAACAGAACGTATCCTTTTCTACACCGGCCGTGTTCATAAAATCGGCGAAGTTCATGATGGCGCAGCTACTATGGACTGGATGGCTCAGGAACAGGAACGTGGTATTACAATCACGTCCGCTGCTACGACAGCTCATTGGAAAGGCTACCGCATCAACATCATTGATACTCCGGGGCACGTTGACTTCACCGTTGAAGTAGAACGCTCTCTCCGTGTACTTGATGGCTCTGTTGCTGTCTTCTCTGCTAAAGGCGGCGTTGAACCGCAGTCCGAAACCGTATGGCGTCAGGCTGAACATTACCATGTTCCCCGTATCGCATTCGTCAACAAGATGGATACAACTGGTGCCGACTTCTTAAACGTTGTCGACATGATGAAAGATCGTCTTCAGGCAAATGCGGTAGCTATACAGCTTCCGATTGGTGCAGAAACAGAATTCCGTGGTATCATCGACCTCATCACGATGAAAGCTGAAGTATATGATGATGCTCTCGGTAAAGAAATCGAAATCGTTGATATTCCTGATGATATGAAAGAAGAAGCTGAAAAATATCATCAAATCATGATTGAAACTATCTGCGAAACAGATGACGATCTCATGATGAAATATCTCGATGGCGAAGAACTTTCTATTGAAGATATTAAAAAAGCAATCCGTAAAGCCGTTGTAACAAACAGATTGTTCCCTGTACTTTGCGGTTCTGCTTATAAAAATAAAGGGATTCAGATGCTTCTCGATGCTGTTGTCGACTACATGCCGTCACCGCTCGATATTCCTCCTGTTGACGGAACCGATCCGGATACTGGGGAAGAAGATCACCGTGAAGCTGATGACAAAGCACCGTTCTCTGCTTTGGCATTTAAGATCATGGCTGACCCCTTTGTTGGTAAATTAGCTTTCTTCCGTATTTATTCCGGCACGCTGCAGGCTGGCACATACGTTTACAACTCCACAAAAGGAAAGAAAGAACGTGTTGGCCGTATCCTGCGCATGCATGCTAACCACCGTGAAGAAGTACAGGAAGCATATACAGGTGATATCGGTGCTATCGTCGGTTTGAAAGACACGACAACTGGTGATACTCTCTGCGATGAAAAACACCCGATTATCCTTGAAAAAATGGAATTCCCGGATCCGGTTATTTCTGTTGCCGTTGAACCGAAAACAAAAGCTGACCAGGAAAAAATGGGTATTGCCCTCGCTCGTCTTGCTGAAGAAGATCCGACTTTCAAAGTTAAGACAGATGCAGAAACAGGCCAGACCATTATTTCCGGTATGGGCGAACTTCACTTGGATATCATCGTTGATCGTATGTCCCGTGAATTTAAAGTAGACTGCAATGTCGGCAAACCGCAGGTTGCATATCGCGAAACCATTCGCAAAGATGTCAAATCCCGTGGTTTCTTCAAACGTCAGTCCGGCGGCCGCGGCCAATATGGTGACTGCTGGCTCGAACTTATTCCGCAGGAACAGGGCAAAGGATACGAATTTGAAAACAAAGTCGTTGGCGGTGCTATTCCTAAAGAATATATCGGCTCTGTTGAAGCAGGCGTAAAAGAAGCTATGGAAACAGGCGTACTTGCTGGCTTCCCGATGGTAGACATCAAAGTCGTCGTTTATGATGGTTCCTATCATGAAGTCGACTCCTCTGAAATGGCCTTCAAGATTGCAGGCTCTATGGGCTTTAAAGAAGGCGCAAGAAAAGCAGACCCGGTTCTTCTCGAACCGTATACTAAAGTCGAAGTTGTCGTTCCTGAAGAATACATGGGCGATGTAATCGGCGACTTAAACTCCCGCCGTGGTCGTGTAGAAGGTATGGAAATGCGCAGTGGCGCTGAACATATCAATGCATTTGTACCATTGGCTGAAATGTTTGGCTATGCAACGGATTTGCGTTCTAAAACGCAGGGCCGTGGCGTTTATACAATGACTTTTGACCACTACGAAGAAGTTCCTAAAAACGTAGCTGAAAAAGTCATCAGCGACAAAGGCTAATAATTTTAATTACATTGGAGGAACTGCAAAATGGCTAAAGAACATTACGAAAGAACCAAACCGCATGTTAACATTGGTACTA
>SAMEA104315423__coassemble_1760_pt1 | contig 44396 bp, 36 predicted proteins | sample SAMEA104315423__metabat2_low_PE_037 | metagenome-assembled genome bin SAMEA104315423 (sample SAMEA104315423) | gut metagenome | biome: Monkey gut; feature: monkey-associated habitat; material: faeces | place: China | collected 2013 | reverse complement strand
TCTTTTTATTTTCTTCAATGCATTAAAGTTTTCCCACAATTATTTTACACTAACAACTTTATATATACTTTATTTTTCAATTATAGAGAATGTGATTTCATCCGGCAGAAATCACAGAGCATGCTGTTTTTTGCTGGGCAGTTATACATTTCCCAGATATACGTGCGGCAGGTACTGCTGGGCTGTTTTTTGCAGCATTTTTAATGTGGATTGCGGTGTCATGGGAACGCTCAGTTTATATTGGGGAAAATACCGTGTCAAATGCAGCGCGATAGACGGGTTTACGACGGCAAGCCAACGTGCTTCCTTTTCTATGGCCGATGGGAAATCATTGTATCCGGGAATAATCAGCGTCGTCACTTCGACGTGGCTTTGAGCAGCTGCCAGACGAAGGGTATGCAATACCGGGGCCAGTGCGCCGCCGCAGAGCTGCCGGTAAAAGGTATTGGAAAATGCCTTGATATCAATATTCCAGGCATCGATATACGGGAGCAGTGCGCGCAGCGGTGCTTCTTCTATATAGCCGTTTGTGACCATGACGTTGCAAAGCCCTGCCTGTTTGGCCAAACGCGCCGTATCCCAGACAAATTCATACGCCGTAGTGGGCTCATTGTACGTATACGCCAGCCCAATGTTTCCTTGCTGTTGATACTGTACAGCCAAATCCACAGCTTGCTGCGGTGTCAGCGGCTGATACGAAGCTGCTTGCTGTGAAATAGACCAGTTTTGACAAAAAGAACAGTGGAAATTGCAGCCCCAGAATCCCAAGGACAAAATCCGGCTGCCAGGATGAAACTGGTACAATGGCTTTTTTTCAATAGGATCCAACGCGGCGGCAGTACACTGGCCGTAATTTAGTGCAGTCAATGTGCCGGCATCATTGCGGCGGCAGTGACACCATCCGTATTGTCTGTCTGCCAGTTGGCAGTGATGCGGACAAAGATGACATGTCAGGCTGCCGTCGGCATGGGGGCGATAGTAAAGCCCTTTTTTGGCATACTTATTCATAGCGCGTAACCGTAAAGCGGTAAATATCGGGCCGTACCTGTGGCGGAATACCCGCTTTTTCTTTGGCAATGGTCACCTGCTGCTGCGGTGTGTCGATGCCTTCCAAATCGGGAAGCAGCAGTCCCGTCTGGGCATGACTCATGACAATGACACCGTATTTTTTAGGATCTAGATCGTCAATAGAGGCGACGGCTTCCGGTTCTCCCAAAATATCGACAGAAATCGAAATATCGTTGAGCTCATCTGGACGAAGCGGCGTAAAGCGAGGATCTCGCGTAGCCGCAGATACAGCATTGTGGATGATTTCGCTGGCAATGTTGAGCTGCATTGGCAAAAACGTCCCAATACAACCGCGAAGACGGCTGCCTTTATGCAGCGATACAAAGGCGCCGGCTTTGTCCGCAAGTTCTTCTGGAATCGGTGAGGGAACAGACATGACGGTATGATGTTGTAAATAGTAGGAGATACTTTGCCGGGCCAGTTCTACCTGGATATGGGTCTGAGCGGGCATTTCCATAGGCCGGCGTTTGTCATCATTGACATACAATGCGACGCCGTAGCCGACGCCGAAGGGCCCTTCATACGAATATACAGGCATAACGGGACTCATGTAATGCAGGGAGCCAAATAAGAAATAAACAGACGGAAGTCCGCACATACCGGCATCGTCAATCAATGACTGCGGCATAGACTGCAGCAGAGGCAGATCTTGCTTTTGCAGTGCTGTCATGACTGTATGGTCAAACACGGCACCTTGCGGAGAGTATCCGTTAGGAGACTGTGGCAGCAGACGGTGAGACAAATCGCCGGAAGCAATGACAGCGATACGCCGATGTATGTTTTGTGCGGCTTTTACGACAATTTTTCCCAGCACGGTCATGGTGTTGTAGTGACTAAAACGAGGTGACAACAGGACAATGGGACCGTCAAATCCAGCTTGCCGCAGATAATATAGCGGTACGAATGTTCCTTGGTCGATAGTGAGCGGATGCCCGTATTGCTGACTCCACGTACTGTCAATGCGGTGCAGCGTGACGGCAGACTGTGCTTCCCGTATGATTTCTTCTGCCAGCGGCATATCCGTATTGGCTGACATCGTTAGTTCCGGATACCCAAAAGAACCGAGATTTCCATACAGCCGCGGTTCTGGGAAAATAGCTGCGCCGTCAGGAAAAACGTACGCATGAGGAGAAATAATGACGATCGTTTCCGGTTTTTGTGCAGCGATACCCTGTGCAGCTTCTTGGACAGCTTGGACAGTATGTGCCATTTTTGCCAATTCACTGCCGCCTATTTCCGGAAGCATAATGGGCGGATGAGGCAGCAGGGCTGCGGCAACACACGTATAATTCATGGCAAGAGACCTCCTTTGTCGGTTCGTAATCAAGAATTGGTATACATAAATTTTACAATAAAATGGAAGCGAGTAAAAGTACAAAAGGCCAAGAAGAAAGTGTGAACATTCGGCTGCAGAATATCTATCGCCATGATGCAGTAATGCCCAGACAACGGTATAGTAAAAGGGCTGCAGCAAAATGAACTAAAAAATCTCATTTTGTTACAGCCCCTTGGAGATGGCAATATATGCAAGAATTAGAAATTATCGTTTTTTAATTCGAAGAATGCCTGCGGATGGGCACAGACCGGACAAACTTTAGGAGCTTCTTCTCCTTCATAGATAAAACCGCAGTTGCGGCAGATCCACGTTTTCTTTTCTGATTTTTTGAAGGCTGTGCCATTTTCGATATTTGCGAGCAGTGCCAAATACCGTTCTTCATGATGTTTTTCGATTTCAGCTACTTTTTCAAAAAGAGCGGCAATCTGTGTGAAGCCTTCTTCACGGGCTTCTTTGGCAAAGGCAGGATACATTTCCGTCCATTCATAATGTTCACCGGCAGCGGCATCTTTTAAGGCTTCGATATCATTGGGCATGCCGCCGTTGAGTAGTTTGAACCAAATTTTAGCATGTTCTTTTTCATTATTGGCTGTTTCTTCAAAAAATGCTTTGATTTGTTCATACCCGGCTTTTTTTGCGACACTGGCGTAATACGTGTATTTATTGCGGGCCTGCGATTCGCCGGCAAAAGCAGCCTGTAAATTTTTTTCCGTTTTGCTTCCTTTTAATTCCATATTGGATAACCTCCCTGTCATATAATATACATAACATAGATAACAATTTTATTCTATATATACTATAGCTGAGTTTTCCACGAAAATCAATGGATAACGATTATTTTTGGATAATAAAATAAAAAAATATACGAATGGATATACAGGTCCGTATACGTGAAGCATGCAGTTACAATGAGTTGGTAAAATAGGTGCAGCTGTTTACTGCAAAGCTTTTATGCTGCATGGAAACGGCACTTTTAATCGATGCAGTATTGACAAAAAACGCCGTCCAGCTGCAGGTCTTTTTCTTTTTGGAGTGTTAATTTTTGAGCGGCATTTTTGTCAAATGATGCCGTTAATTCTTGGCCGCGGCAATAAATGCCTTCTCCATTGGCTGCCCCATTAAAAGCCAAGGGGACCATCGTATTTATTAATTTATCGAAAGAAATAGGTGTATTCATGATATATAGCTCCTTTTGTAAAAGATAGTAATCGTTCATCGGCTATCATCATACGCTTGTTTTTTTTACATTTCAATAGCCGTAAAGAATAAATAATTCAATACAAAGATTCCTTTTACGAATATATGCGGCACAGGCAGTGTGACATGGGGGTGAAAGATATACATACCAAGAAAGCCCCACAGCTTTTTGGCTGTTCCTGCGGACATAGTCAGAAGTGAAAAAATAGTATAGTATGCTTTGACTGCAACGCAAAATATGGTTTATATATATTGAGAATACTCTCTTTTAAAAAGTAATGAATCATGGTAAAATTACCCTGCATAATCAACATAAGTGTTGTCCCCTTTTCCCTGTTTTCTTATCTTAGGATAACGCACTTATGTTGATTTTTTTTGTAAGTTTGCGTATAAAAAGGATTGGCTGTAGTTGAAGCAACGATTTCATGATATAATGAGTCATAATGTAAACATATAGCAGGGAGTATATCCTAAGCTAGAGGAGTTAGATATCATGAAAAAAATTCGAAAAGCCGTAATTCCGGCTGCTGGTTTTGGTACGCGTTTTTTACCGGCAACCAAAGCAACACCAAAGGAAATGATGCCGATTGTAGATAAACCGGCTATTCAATATATTGTAGAAGAAGCGCTGCAAAGCGGCATTGAAGAGATATTGATTATCAGCGGCCATGCCAAACGAGCTATTGAAGACCACTTTGATACGAATACGGATTTGGAACTGCAGCTGCAGCGTCAGGGAAAAACAGATTTGCTGAATATGGTACGGAGCATTTCAGAAATCAACATTCATTATATTCGTCAAAAACACATGCGCGGCCTTGGCGATGCCGTCCTTTGTGCCCGTTCTTTTATTGATGATGAACCGTTTGCTGTCCTGTTGGGAGATGACATTGTATATAATGAAACAGAACCGGCATTAAAACAGATGATTCATATATATGATAAAGTTGGCGCTACGGTGCTTGGCTGCCAGGAAGTCCCTAAAGACAAGGTATCGGCATACGGTATTGTCAAGGGACAGGCGACAGAAGATCCGGATTTGCTGCGTGTCGTCGATATGATTGAAAAACCATCTGTAGAAGAAGCTCCAAGCCGCTTTGCTGCTTTGGGCCGTTATATTTTGACTCCGGATGTATTTGAAGTATTGGAACGAGTACAGCCGGGCAAGGGCAATGAAATTCAGCTGACCGATGCGCTGAAGCTGATGGCTGACAGAGAAGCTGTCTATGCCTATAACTTTAAAGGCAGACGGTATGATACAGGCAACAAATTAGGCTATTTGAAGGCCGTTGTTGAATATGCGCTGCGGCGTCCTGATTTAGGGGAAGATTTCCGTTCCTATTTACAGGATTTACTGCAAAAGTAAAGTGCGTATACATTCTTTGTCAATTTGCTGCTGATGTATAATGACGAGAAATAGTGTATATGATATAATAGTATACATGAAAGATTTTATCGAAAGGCAGTGAGTAAGATGACAAAGGTTGAACTGAAATCGGGATTTGTGTTTGATGTAACCAATTTGTACGGTCCTCATAATGTGACGGCAGAGGACGTAAAAGAGTTGGAACCTATATATACCAAGGCGCATGAAACACTCATGGAAATGCGGAAAACCGGTATCATGGCAGGACATGTATCCAAAGACGGTATGCCGGAAGCCGTGCTGTTTCCCCAGCTGCCCTATGTGGCAGAAGGCAACATCAACAATCCGGAACGCATTATGGCGTTGGAAGAACTGGCACGAACCGTGCGGAATCGAGTCGATGCCGTTGTATTTTTTGGTATTGGCGGCTCGTATTTGGGTGGTAAGGTACTGTTTGATGTACAATGCGGCGCATTTTGGAATTTGAAAAGTACGGAAGAACGCAATGGCTATCCCAAAGCATTTTTTGCAGGCAATAATGTAGATTCCCATACGTTGAGCGGATTGATTCAATTTTTAAAAAACGACAGCAAGACCAAAAAAAACTACACAGTTATGGGTGTAGTTATTTCCAAATCAGGTTCGACCATTGAACCGATGTCGAATTATATGATTCTGCAGGAAGCCATGAACGATGCAGGCATTGCATTGGAAACCATAGCTGTTACAGATCCGCATGAAGAAACGGAAAAAGAAACACTGCTGCATCATATGGCACGCCATGCGGGCTGGCCGATTTTCTTTGTGCCGGACGGCATTGGCGGGCGGTTCAGCGTCTTTTCGGAAGTAGGGCTGATTGTTGGCGCGTTAACAGGCTTTAATATTCGCCAATTTTTGGCTGGCGCGCGGGATATGGATAAAGCGTGCCAAAATCCGGATATTTGGCAGAATCCGGCATTGCTCAACAGCGTATTGAAATACTTGGCAGGAGCCAAACACGGCCATGATTTGGAAGTTTTGATGCCGTATGCCGATAATTTGAAGTCTTTATCGGAATGGTATATTCAGCTTTTGGCTGAGTCGTTGGGCAAGCGAGTAGATAAACAAGGCAGAACCGTCAATTATGGGCGCACGCCGATTGTGGCTGTCGGCACGACGGATATGCACGCCCAGACGCAGGAACACCAGGAAGGCCCGAAAGATAAGGTCGTACAGTTTGTTTCTATTGGCAAATGGAACGATGATTTGACAGTTCCCCATATCTATGATCAGTATCCCAAATTAGCTGCGTTCAGCGGCCTGCCTCTCAGCAGTATTTTGGAAGCTGCCCGCAGTGCCAATGCAGAGGCATTGGCTGGTGACGGCCGGCCGAGTGCCAATTATATTCTGCCGGAACTGACACCGTATCATTTGGGAGAATTGATGTTTATGCTGTGCCTGTCCATTGCCTACGAAGGGGAATTTGCCAATGTCGATGCGTTTAATCAGCCGGGCGTAGAGATTTATAAGAAGTTTTTAGGTGCAAGATTACAGAAATTGCAGGAAGGATAATCATATGAACGTATTAGTAACTGGCGGTGCCGGGTATATTGGCAGTCATACCGTGCGGGCACTGCTGGCACAAGGACATCATGTAACCGTATTGGATAATTTGTCACGCGGTCATCGCGCGGCAGTACCCAAGCAGGTTTCTTTGATTGTCGAAGACATTCATCATCTGGACGCAGTGCGGCATATACTGCAGGACAATCATATTGAAGCAGTCATGCATTTTGCCGCGCACAGCCAAGTAGGTGAATCTATGGAAAATCCAACCATATATTATGACAACAATGTGGTTGGTTCATACAATTTATTGGAAGCCGTACGGCAGGCCGGCGTGAAATATTTTGTCTTTTCTTCTACGGCAGCTGTATACGGTGAACCGGAAAAAACACCGATTACAGAAGATATGCCCTATTGTCCGACTAATGTCTACGGCCAGACGAAGCTGATGATTGAAAACATGCTGGCTCAGTTTAGCAGAGCCTATGGGCTGCGTTACGTCGCACTGCGGTATTTCAATGCAGCAGGCGCTTCACCTGATGGCATTATTGGAGAAGACCATACGCCGGAAACGCATTTGATTCCCTTGATTTTACAAACGGCGTTGGGACAGCGCCAGAGTATCAAAATTTTTGGGACAGATTATCCGACGCCGGACGGTACCTGTATTCGCGATTATATTCATGTTGCCGATTTGGCAGATGCTCACTGCCGCGTGTTGGCGTATTTGGCACAAGGCGGCCAGTCCCAGTATTTTAATTTAGGTTCACAACATGGTTTCAGTGTGCGGGAAATGATTGAAGCGGCGAAAAAAGTAACTGGTCGTGATTTCTTGGTAGAAGAAGCTCCGCGCCGTGCCGGAGATCCGGCAGTTTTGATTGCCGGGTCCGAAAAAATCCGGCAAGTAACCGGTTGGCAGCCCCAGCACAGCGATGTAGAAACGATTATAGCTGATGCGTGGAATTGGCATAGTCACCATGTAAAGGGCTACGATGATAAAAAATGACATATCAGTCTTGATAGGTCGCGTAAGGAACGGTTTAGTTCATCACAGAAGAACTTGGCTCCCGTATGGAGCTATCCTGCTCTCTTTGACAGGAATTTGGTTTTGTTGGGATGACCGTTCCCCTGGCCAGGAACTCATACGGGAGAAGAAGAACGAAAGCAGTTCTTCTTCTCCCGTTTTTTCGGCCTCAAATGACGGCCTGCAGGGAAAAAAAGAAACAGGAACTTTGGTTTACAGTACGGCTGCCGCTCGGCAGTCCAAACCGCTTCCTGATTTGTTTGCCCATAGTTTGCCGAAGAAAACTATGGCAGAAGCGGCACCGCCCGCAGAAATTCAGCCCCGGAAAACGGCAGAGAAAGGAGAAACGAAGAAGGCATCACCGCTGCCCAACGTATGCGGCACAGTGGAAAACGGCGGTCAAACATGGGTCTTTTTACAGTATGACAACAAAACCAATGTATATGGCGTAGGCGACGTGCTGAACGGTTATCGTATTGTATATATCAATGCCCATGCTGTCGGGCTGCAGAAAGAAGACGTACTTATAGAAATTCCGATGTAATGAGGAGATGACTATGAAATATCGAAACGTGATGATTATGCTGGGCTTGGCGGTATGGAGCATGCCGGTGTATGAAACGCCAGCCCTTTCTGTACATGTGCAGGATGCGCCGGTGCGTTCGGTTTTGGAAGGACTGGCCCGCAGCGAAAACTTAAATTTGGTTTTAGATGATACAGTTCAAGGAACGATGACGATGCATCTCACAGATGTGACTGCCAGTGAAGCGATAGAGGCGATTGCTGTCAGCCAAAACCTGTTTTATGACAAAAGCCGACGTATACAGACGATTACAGCAGGAAGAAAAAGGGAAGGAGCCAAGACGTTTCATACATGGAAACTGCAGTATGCATCACCCAAAGATGTGCAGGAAGCCGTGCGGGCTGTAGTCCCTGAAGCCGATGTTCGCTGTCATGCAGATACCAATTCGCTGATCGTTGGAGCGACTTGGCAGGAAGCGGCGGCTGTACAGTCCCTGCTGCGGCAGATTGATCGGATTCCCCAGCAAGTAGATGTAGAAGTGGAAATTGCTTCTGTTGATAAAAATGCGATGAAAAACCTGGGGATAGAGTGGAATTGGTCCAGTGCGCAGGGCGGACCGGGGCATGAGCAGCTTTTTTCTTTTAACGCGCAGATTCAAGCATTGGAAGAAAAAGGAAAGGCCCGGATTCTTGCCAAGCCGCATATGGTAGCCGGCAACGGCAGGGAAGCGCACATTTTTATTGGCGATAAAATTCCCGTACAGACAGAATATATGTCAAATGGAGAAAAAGCGACGACAACAGAATACAAAGATGCCGGTATCAAACTGACATACATTCCCCGCATTCATCAAGACGGCAGTGTAACGGCTTCCATTGAAGCAGAAGTAAGTACGCCTGTTTTTGTTAATGAATTAAAAGCATACCGGATTTCCACCAGGCAGGCACAGACGGTGGTGCGCATGGAGCCGGAAAAGACATTGGTCATTGGCGGACTGATTAGCCGGGAAGAAGTAGAAAGTTTTCGCAAAGTACCTTTGCTGGGGGATTTGCCGTTGCTGGGCAAGCTGTTCCGCAGCCAGTATAAGTCGGCTAAAGATACGGAAGTGGTCATTTTGCTGCGGGCCAAGGTATTGGATACATAAAAATGGGAATTTTCTATTGACATTTAACGTAAGTTTAGTATAATAAACATCAACAACACATTATTCCCACAGAAAAAAGTATCGATGGAAAAAAGTAGGGCTGCAGATACCTTCGCAGAGAGCCGGTGGTTGGTGTAAATCGGCAAGTGATGCAGTGTGAAGTTCTTTCCTGAACTGCAAGACTGAACAATTGAGTAGGTCGAGCCGGTGTGGCAGCCGTTATGCATGCTATGAGTTGATCTGATTCGAGATTATTAGGGTGGTACCGCGGAACTTTCCGTCCCTTAGGTATCACCCTTTTTTTGTACTGTGAATTGATAAGCAGGGTGGTACCGCGAGTTCATCGTCCCTCTATGGAGGGACGATTTTTTTATGGGAGTAGGATATATTTATTATATTACGAAGAGAGAAAGGGGTTTTTCTCATGGAGACAACATGGATTCAAGTTTTTATTATTCTCGTATATATCGGCGTGCTTTTTGGCATCAGCTGGTATGTAAAACGCAGAGCAGCCGGCTCATCAGAAAACTACGTGCTGGCTGGCCGCAAGTTGACAACGCCTTTGATTATGGTGTCCATTGTTGGGCTGGCTGTCGGCGGTGCCTCGACGATTGGCGTAGCTGAACAAGCGTATAAAGTAGGTTTATCTGCCGGCTGGTATACGGCTGCCTGGGGTATCGGCGCTATTGTCATGGGACTTACAGTAGCCAAAAAATATCGCCGCCTGAATATTACAACGATTCCGGAAATGCTGGAACGCTACTATGATAAAAAAGGTGCCGTGGCTGGTATTTTCTGTCAGGTACTGGTACAGCTCGTCGTTATGAGCCTGCAGTTTGTTGCCGGCGGTGCTATTTTGTCGGCTTTGATGCCTGCTATTTTTACTCCTCTTACAGGCATGCTGGTAAGTGCAGTTGTATTTATTGGTATTACTGTTATTGGCGGCATGTGGTCTGCCAGCCAGTCCAATGTATTAAATGTTACACTGCAGTATATTGGCATCACCGTAGCTGCATTCCTTATTTTGGCAGCAGCCGGAGGCATTGATGTTGTAGCGATTCAGGCTCCGACGATTCACTCACTTGATTTTGTCAGCGGTGTAGGCCCGATGACTATTATTACTTGGATCGTTGTTTTGATTACAGTAAATCTTTCGTTACAGGCGATTATTCAGATTTCTTTGGGAGCTAAAGATGTGCAAACCGCACGAAAAGGCTTTATTATTGGCGGCTTGGTCATGCTTCCTGTTGGATTTATTGCCGCGTTTCTCGGCGTCATTGCGGCGGAAATATATCCCAATATTTCTGCAACGACAGCACTTCCTAAATTGATTATGTCGCTGAATCCGTGGATTGCCGGTGTGACGCTGGCTTCCCTTTGGGCAGCGGATGTCAGCACGGCCTGCAATTTACTTTTATCGGCAGCTACGTTGTATTCCCATGATATTCACAAACGGTTTATTGAACCGGATATGTCAGATGCCAAATATATGCGCGTTACGCGGATTTCAGTTGTTTTGTTGGGACTGCTGACATTATGCGGTGCTCTGACTATTAGCGGTATTATTGCGACGCTGATGGCAGGTCTTTCCTTAATGGCTGCGTTTGGTGTTATCGTATTGATGACGATGTATGCTCCCAAATACTGTGCTAGAGAAGCTGCATTCTATACGATTATAGCCTCTATTGTCGTTTTGGTAGCGTGGATGTTTGTACCGGCTGTTCGCATTCTGCCTCATGTCATTTATGCAGAATGGATTGTCTGCAGCGGCATGTTCTTGGGAATCAGTGCCTTGTCCCACAATTCGATTCAGGTAGAAGATATGGAAATGGAAAAAGAAAAAGCCGTTACGGCACCGGCACAGCACTAATCAGCTGGCGTACGGCAGATAACCTCGTCTAACTTGCATACAAAGCGCGGCAGCATAATACAGCTGCTGCGTTTTTTTGTGCAGCAAAACAAAACAGACTCCCTATGTATCCGTTTGGAAATAGGGAGTCTGTTTATACTATTATTGTTCTTTGTTGTTGCGTGATGCCTGTGACGGTGTTTTCTTTATGTCCGATGTTTTTTTATCCTGGTTGGATTTATTTTGAGCGGCAGATTTTTTCTTTGCCGTATCCTCTTTGACGTCGGACTTCTTTTCTTCTTTTGGCTGTTCTGTAAAGCGTTCCATACCTGAAGGAACGGAGAATTCAGAAGACTTAGCATCTTCTGTAGCAGAAGACATATAGTCACGCCAAATTTCTGCCGGGATAGTGCCGCCGTATACTTCGCCTAAGCTGTGCGCGCCCGTGTCATCACCAATCCAAACAGCAGTTACGATATCCGGTGTATATCCTACGAACCAAGCATCGACGTTGTTGTCTGTGGTCCCGGTTTTGCCGGCTGCCGGACGGCTGATGGCAGCTGCCGTGCCGGTGCCGTGTGTGATAACGCCTTCCAGCATGTAGGTCATTTCATAGGCTTCTTTTTCTGTCATGACCTGTGTTTTTGTTTCGTTGTGGCTGTGAGACGTTTCATCTTCAATGATATTGCCGTTTCTGTCGAGGATTTTTATAATGGCAGTCGGTTTGACATGCACCCCTTTATTGGCAAACGTTCCATACGCGCTGGCCATTTCAAGAGGCGTAACACCGCGTGTCAGCCCGCCTAAAGCCATGGCTAAGTTATCATCTTTTTTGTCTAATGTAGTAATGCCCATTTTTTTGGCATTGGCGATGATGCGGCTTGTGCCGACTTTGTCTGCCAACTGAACGGCAACGGTGTTGACCGAATTAGCTAAAGCATCGCTCAAGGTCATCGTGCCGCTAAAGCTCTTGCCGGCATTTTGCGGACTCCAGCCGCCGTAGGTAACCGGTTTATCTTCAATGGTAGTAGCCGGGGTCATGTCATGCTGCAGTGCCGTCATGTAAACAAAGGGCTTGAAAGCAGAACCAGGCTGACGAACGGCCATGCTGGCACGGTTAAAGCTGTCTTGGCCGCGGCCGCCGACCATAGCCAGAATATGACCTGTTTTGGGATCGATGGAAACAATGGCTGCCTGCGGCTGCAGCAAACCATTTTTATCCCGGTAGTTATCCGGCAAATGGCGCAGTGCCCGTACAGCAGCATGCTGTTTTTCAGCATCCATGGTCGTATAAATTTTTAAGCCTTCCTTATACAGGGCGTCATCACCGTATTTAGCAGCGACTTGCTGTGATACATAATCAATGAAGGACGCTGTTTCTGCGTTTTCCGATGTTTGTTTCTTCTTAGTTAATTCCAAATCATCTGCTTTGGCAGCTTCACCGTCGGCCTGAGAAATATAGCCGTATTTGACCATTTGGTCGATTACCGTATTGGTACGGTTTTTGGCTTCGTTCAAATTGTTGAATGGTGAATAGTAATTCGGGCTTTTGGGAAGACCGGCCAGCATAGCGCATTGTTTGAGCGTTAAGTCGCTGACGTCTTTGTCAAAATAAGTTTTGGCAGCCGTTTGAATACCATAGGCTCCCTGCCCGAAATAAATCTGATTCATATACATTTCCAAAATTTCTTTTTTACTGTATTTGCGTTCGATTTCCAAAGCGAGCATAGCTTCTTGTATTTTACGCTTCAATGTTTGTTCCTGTGAAAGAAACGCGTTTTTAGCAAGCTGCTGTGTAATGGTACTGCCCCCTTGAGCAATGCCGCGGTTGGTGAAGTTCGTAATGACTGCGCGGACAATGCCGATAGGATCGATGCCGATATGGTCATAAAATCGATTGTCTTCGGCAGCAATAAAGGCGTTTTGTAAATTTGGCGGCACTTTATTGATGTCGATTGGCAGTCTGTTTTGGTCAGAATGAAGGGTCGTAATCAGCCGTCCGTGAATATCAAAAACTTGCGATGATACAGCTGGCCTCATGTTATTATTGACGGCCGGCAGGCTTTGGTATGCTGCAAAGATATAGCCAAAGGCAAGACCGGCAGCTACAACAAAACAGAAGGCAATCAAGAGACGGATGCGGCGAAACGGCCCTGATTTTTTAGCGTGTTTTGCTCTGCGTCTGGGTGTGTACATATATCCTCCTACTATCAAGCGGGTGTGACAAAGGGCGCCGATAAATGGGCGCAGGCGATGCCAAACTCGTTTTCATCATGGTTTGACATAAATAAACTTTACTAATTCCTTATTATAGCATATTCATGTTTATAAGCCTATATGTGTACAGATACTTTTGCGTCATGGCAGTACGGCATACACTGGACAGCGTGTTAAAAGTATAGTTATTGATATATAAAAAGTAATACACAAAATAGTGTAATATATTTAGAAAATAATATACTACAAATACGAAAAATATCTTGACAAGGCTAAGCTAATAGAGTACTATAATGATGAAAACACTTTAATTAGTATACACGCTATCACGGGAGGTAAAGGGATATGGCAATGGATAGAGAGAAAGCTTTTGTATTATGGTTCGATGAACTGCGCCGGGGCGACGTAGCATTAGTTGGCGGCAAATCATCTTCCTTGGGAGAATTGACATCACAGACCAGCGTGCCTGTACCGTATGGATTTGCAACGACTGCAGAAGGATATCGCTATTTCATGCATGCTACCGGACTCGATGTGAAAATAAAAGAATTGCTGCAGGGACTGACGGATGTAGAAGATCCCATTCAGCTCCGTGAAGTTACGGCCAATATTCGCAAAGCGATCTGCGCGGCAGATATGCCGGATGATTTGGCAGATGCCATTCGGAAAAGCTACGAAGAATTAGGCAAAAAAGTAGGGGAAGCCAATCCCTTTGTGGCTGTGCGTTCCAGCGCAACAGCAGAAGACTTGCCGGATGCCAGCTTTGCCGGTCAGCAGGATACGTATTTAAACGTACAGGGCGCAGATATGGTCATTCAAAAGGTAAAAGAATGCTATGCTTCTACCTTTACGGATCGTGCAACATACTACCGCACGAAAAAAGGCTTTGATCATTTATCCGTTGCCTTAAGCGCAGCTGTGCAGATGATGGTATTCTCCAAAGCTGCCGGCGTTATGTTTACGGTAGATTTGGTAACGGGTGATGATTCGACCATTACGATTGAAGGGGCTTGGGGCCTTGGCGAATATGTCGTACAGGGTACGGTTACGCCGGATAATTTCAAGGTCAAAAAAGATGATTTAACCATCCTGTCTAAGATGGTCAACACAAAACCGATTAAATTAGTGCGCAAACCGGGAGGAGACTGCGAAGAACAGCTCGTTCCTGAAGATGAACAGAAAAAACAGGTTATTTCCGATGAACAAGTAAAAGAACTGGCAACATATGCCAAAGCTATTGAAGCCCATTATGGCTGCTACATGGACATGGAATGGGGCGTTGATGAACGAGATAATAAAGTATGGCTGCTGCAGGCTCGTCCTGAAACGGTTTGGTCTAAGAAAAATAAAGAAAAACAAGAGAAAAAAGCAGCTGTGACGACAGAACGCAGCGTAGTTGTCAAAGGGCTGCCGGCAAGCCCGGGCAGTGCTGCCGGTAAAGCGCATGTTATTTTGGATCCGGCTCAGATTGCTGAATTCAAAGACGGCGAAATTCTTGTCACGACGATGACCGCACCGGACTGGGTACCGGCTATGAAAAAAGCGAAAGCTATTGCAACGGATGCCGGCGGCATGACCTGCCATGCATCTATCGTCAGCCGTGAATTGGGAATTCCGTGCATTGTCGGCACCAAGAGCCGCAGCGTAGAAGCGACGACGACGATTGAAGACGGCATGGAAATTACTGTCGATGCAACGAACGGCATCGTATACGCCGGCGTCGTTTCCGACATCGTCAAACCGAAAGAAGACGCTCCGGCAGGAACGACGACTGTCGTGGCTGCGGAAGCGGCACCGATTACAGGCACTAAGATTTATATGAATCTCGGCAATCCGGATTTGGCTGAAAAATACGGCAAACTTCCGTGCGACGGCATTGGCCTGATGCGTGAAGAATTTATTTGGACGACCTTTATTCATGAACATCCGCTGTATCTGATTGAAATCGGCCAGGCAGACCGTGTAGTCAATCAGCTGGCTGACGGCATGCGCAAAGTTTGCCAGGCATTGGCTCCGCGTCCGGTAACGCTTCGTCTCAGCGATTTTAAATCCAGTGAATACCGCAATTTGAAAGGCGGCGACAAATATGAACCGCAGGAAAGCAGTGCCCTTTTAGGATGGCGCGGCGCTTCACGGTATTACGATCCCAAATATATTGAAGCCTTTAAGCTGGAACTGCAGGCTGTCCGCAAAGTGCGGGAAGAATACGGCTTCAAGAATTTGAATATTATGGTTCCGTTCTGCCGCCGTGTCGATGAAATGGAACGGATTGTCCAGATTATGGCAGGCGAAGGGCTGCATCGCGGGCCGGACTTTAAAGTATGGCTCATGGCAGAAATTCCATCGAATATCATTATGGCCGATCAGTTCAATAAATTTGTCGATGGCTATTCGATTGGCTCCAATGATTTGACCATGCTTATTATGGGATGCGACCGTGACAACGAAACCGTTGCGCCTCTCTTTGACGAACGCAACTTGGCTGTCAAGAGAGCCATTCGCCACTTAATTGCCGTAGCGCATAAAGACGGCAAAACCGTATCGATTTGTGGCCAGGCTCCGAGCGTATATCCTGATTTTGCAGAATTCCTCGTTAAGAGCGGGATTGATTCGATTTCCGTCAACCCGGATGCTGTTGTTGCAACACGCAAACATGTTGCACAAATTGAACAGCGTATCCTAATGGATTCTCTGACCGGAAAAGGCCGTGCAGAAACAGAAGATTATACTTGGTAATTTGATGTAATAGATATAAAAGGCGGTGTCTGAAGGAACTACGTATTCCTTTAGACCCGTCTTTTTAGTATATCTGTCTAAATAGTATACATAAATGTATAAATGTGATATGATAATGGTGAAAATAGTCATATTATTGTACTCTGGGAGGTGAAACCGCGATATGCTATCGGAACGGCAAGAAACGATTTTGCGTATTGTAAAAGAAAGCAGTCCGATTACTGGGCAGAAAATAGCCAATCAGCTCCATGTTACACGGGCAGCGCTGCGGTCTGACCTGGCAATTTTAACGATGTTGGGACTGATTGATGCACGACCCAAGCTGGGATACTTTTTTGTAGGTGACCAGGAAAAAGATTTATTATCCCAAGCTATTATGGATATTAATATTGAAACGTGTCTCTCTCAGCCGGTTATTGTGGGGGAACATACTAGTGCGTATGATGCGATTATTGCGATGTTTACAGAAGATGTCGGGACTGTATTCGTGGGGACAGACAATATACTGGCTGGCGTAGTGTCCCGTAAGGATTTACTGAAAACAGCTATGGGCAATAATGATTTGCGGGCGCTGCCGGTACGAATGGTCATGACGCCGGTTAGCAAACTGATTTATGTACAGCCTCATGAAAAAGCATTAGTCGCTGCGCAGCGGATGATTGAGTATGAAGTAGATTGTCTGCCTGTTGTTCGTGTCATGGATACGGATGATGAAGAACGCAAAGAACTGCAGATTGTAGGACGAATATCTAAGACGAATATTACTCGCTTATTTGTGGAATGCGGCTTAGGAAGGAGAACGTAACGTGAGCAAACCCATTATTTATGCCTGCTCGGACTCATTGGGGGATACGGCCGAACGAGTTGCCAGAGCAGCAGCCAGTCAATACGACAAGCAGGAATTTGATATTATGCGTATGCCGTACATACGGACGGAACAGCAAGTCGAGGATTTGGTGCAGAAAGCCGTAGAAAATCAGGCCATGATTTGTTATACCATTATTTCACCGGTGCTGCGCAACAAATTGAAAAATCTGACAAATGCCGCCCATATCACGGCGATTGATATTATCGGACCGATGCTGGCCGGTGTAGGCACGTTGACTCAGACGGAACCGACAACTAAACCCGGGATGATTCATCAGCTCGATGAAGAATATTTTAAGCGGGTAGAAGCCATTGAATTTGCTGTTAAGTTTGATGACGGCAAAAATCCAATGGGATTTTTGAAGGCAGATATTGTCATTGTCGGTGTATCCCGCACGTCTAAGACCCCGTTGTCTATGTATTTGGCGCATAAGAGAGTTAAGGCAGCCAACCTGCCGCTGGTGCCGGAAGTGGCACTGCCGCCGGAATTATTTGAAGTACCGGCACGAAAAATTGTCGGCTTGATTATAGATCCATTTAAACTAAATTTTATTCGTTCAGAACGGCTGCGCAGCATGGGCTTGGATTCCAATGCCAACTACGCGAATATTGAACGCATCAATGAAGAATTGACCTATGCACGAGGCGTAATGCGCCGGCTGCATTGCCCGATTATTGATGTATCTTCAAAAGCAATTGAAGAAACAGCCAATCTTGTTATGGAAATTGTGAAACGTAATAAAGAGCTGTATCACGAATAAAATGGCATAAGAAAAAGACGCCATTTGGCGTCTTTTTTTTTACTATATGCGAGGTTCTTGTATTTTACAGGAGAATGAGGCAATGACACAGGAAACGAATGCTATCTATGAGACGATATGCCAGGCACTGCAGGAACCTGAGTTTTTGCAGGCTGCCGGACTGGACAGACAGGATATGCAGCAATGGATACAGACGTTGCAGCTTCCTCAAAAAGCAGAAGCACTGCTGACATGCCGCAGCGAAGACGGTTGGTTTTATTCTCCCGCTGTCCTTCAGGTACTGCAGACAGCTTCCGTATGGCAGCAAGTCCCTGAAGGAGGCTGGCTGTCATATTGCTACTGCCATGTACTGGAACGCTTGTTTCCCAGTACGGGCGCGCAGTGGACCTGTTGGGATGGGACACCTGTCATGCATGGTGATGCGGCACCGTATCGGCTGGGCCGATTGCTTTTTATGCAGATTTTACGCGGATTATATAGATATGAAGAAAGATACAATGTATTTAATCCTACGAAGCAGTTTCATTTTTTATCATATGAAGAAGTAATCCGGCAGGGATATACGCAGGAATATCCTATGATGAAGCGGCTTTTTGCAGATGAATATATCTATGAGTTTATGCGTATTGGCGCAGATATTTCTCCGTTTAATACATTGGGGCATATTGCCGGCGTTCATTACACTGCCGTGTATGCAGCGCAGCAGCTGGCTAAAGTCGGCGTCCCTGTGGATACGGCATTGATTTCCGGGGCAGCTGCATGCCATGACTTAGGGAAATACGGCTGCAAAAAAAATGAAGAAAAACGGGTTCCTTATTTACATTATTATTATACAGGCATATGGTGTCAAAATAATGGCTTGTCCGGCATCGGCCATATTGCAGCCAATCACTCCGTCTGGGATTTGGAGTTGGAAAACTTGTCTGTTGAATCGCTGCTTTTGATATATGCCGATTTTCGAGTAAAGAGTACCCGTAATACGCAGGGAGAAGAAATCATCCACTTTTATACTTTGGCGGAAGCATTTGACGTTATTTTGAGTAAGCTGGACCATGTAGATGATGCAAAAAGACAGCGGTATCAAAAAGTATATGCTAAATTGGCAGATTTTGAACAGTTTATGAAAGAACAGGGCGTGTGTGTAGAGCTGCCTGCAGATTTTTCAAACCGCCCGGCAGAACCTAAGCAGCAGGCTGCCAAAGAAAAAGTGCTGCTAGACGGGCAGGATGTAGTAGACCAATTAAAATATGCGGCGATTGATCACAATATCCGACTGATGAGCTTGTTTCGGGATGAAAGTGATTTTGGCAAATTAATAGAAGCCGCGCGCAGTGAACGGCTATGGAAAAATATCCGCACATATACGGGAATTTTTGAAGAATATTCTACGTATATGACAGAACACCAAAAAGTGATGATATTGAAGTTTTTGTATGAATTGTTATCGCACAAAGAAGGCGATATCCGCATGCAGGCGGCGGCTCTTATGGGGCGCATTATTGCTGATTTCAATGATACATACACGAAAGAGCTGCCGCAGGGCGTATCGCTGCCTCATAAGAAGGTGACGAATGCGTCGCTGTTTGCGCAGTATGTGAAGATGATTCTGTATCCGGAAATTCGTTTTACAGAGCAGCATAAACAATGGATTGGATACTGTTTCAGTACCTTTGTCAATTCTGTGCTGGCACATTGTCCTGCAGCGGATAAGGCGGGCTATATAAACAGCCTGAAGCCGTATTACCGTACCGATGCGTATACCGATGAACAGTATATTATATTGCTGAAAGCCTTGGCCGATATGGATAGGACAACTGGTGTCAGTGATTTTTCGGAAACGGCGCAGCGTTTTATTTTAAAGGCCATGGAAGACGGCTCGTATAATTTACGCATTGCCGCCTTGATTACGGCACGGCATGTGCTGCCGGCGTATACTCGTGAGCGATATTATCAAGAACTGCTGCAGTATATGGATTTGCCGTCAGAACGCTGTCAATTTGAGGAAAAAGAAGGCAGCCTGTTTTTAATCGATTTAAAAATGGGAACGCATTGGGTTGTTAAAGTAGCCAATATAGAACTCATGCTGCGGTATGTCGATGACCAATGCAGTAAAGGCGACATTATGCATTTGGGCATGCATCTGACGAATCTGCTGAAAGTCAGTGAAACTATTTTTGTCCGGCAGGCAGCCGGGGAAAGCTTACTGCGCATTGCAGATAAAATGACGTATTCGCAGCGCAATGAATTGGCAGTAGAACTGTTTAACGGATTGGAAATTGGCGATCCCCAGATTGCCAAATACATGCCGGATTTTTTAGGACGCATGATTATAAAACTGCCGCCGCAGGAATTTGATGAATTTATCAGCACGATTGCTTCGCAGATCGTGGCAGCGAATATTCAGCTGGCATCGGCAATGGTTCATACCGTAGGTGTTATTTTGGAACACTTTACTGCTTTTGCTGCTGCATTTCCGGAAGACGGGGCCAGCCATGAAAAACGGCAGCGGCGGCTGCTGTATATCATGATGAAAGCATATGCGCATTATAATAAAGAATTGAGCCGTGATGCGTTTCGTGATATAGGCAAGTTTATTTTTGGCAGTGAACAGATGGCATTGCCGCAGAAAGACATTCTCTTTGCCCATTGTTATAAAAAAATACTGGTACTTTTAGACGAAAATTCGGAAGAAACATTGGATTTTTACAGTAATGCCTCTGTGCTCAATCATATGTATCGCTATATTGGGCAGCATCAGTTTGAAGAAGGCGCTTTTTCCTTTACGGTTCCTCACAAAGCCTGCTTTTATCCGGGAACATTTGATCCTTTCAGCTTGGGACATAAAGCCGTTGCCTGCAAGATTAGGGATTTGGGATTTGACGTATATTTAGCTTTAGATGAATTTTCCTGGTCCAAGCATACGCAGCCGCGTCTGATGCGGCGTAAGATTATGAATATGTCTGTGGCTGATGAAGAAAATATATATCCATTCCCGGATGATATTCCGGTCAATATTGCCAATCCGCAGGATATTCATCGCCTGAAGAAAATTTTTGCCGGGAAAGAACTGTATATTGCCGTAGGAACGGATGTGATTCAACATGCCTCGGCGTATAAAGCGGCACCGACAGCCGATTCTATCCACACAGTAAATCATATTGCCTTTGCCAGAGAAACTCGGCAAAGTGAAGCCGAAGCCACGGAAATAACGGAATGCGGCATAACCGGGAAAGTCATTCAGCTGACGCTGGATAAGTTTTATGAAGATATTAGCTCAACAAAGATACGTGAAAACATTGACTTAAACAGGGATATTTCCAATCTTATCGATGCGGCAGCTCAGCAGTTTATCTACGACAACAATATGTACCTTCGCGAACCGGCGTATAAACATGTGCTGGAAGCTCGTGAAATTGGCATTGGCGCATTTAAGCCGCGGGGGGCAGAAAGCCTGTGGCCTATTTGCGGTGAGTTGTGGAAAAAAGGATATACGACAGATATTCTGGACCGGTATATAGAAAAAGAAAAAGTATGGACGCTCTATATTGATGATGCTGGACCGCAGAAAACGATGATAGCGTATGGAGCCGTGCATCGTGTGGGCACACGGGATTTGCTGAAAGAATTTGGCAGTACGGAAGCGGCAGCGCACATCCGCTGTGCTGCAGGCGGCAGTATTGCCTGTATCGGCTTTTTGTATGCCAATGACGCAGCAAGTATTGACAACGTCAGCCAGATTATGATTACGGAACTTTTGACAGAATTGATTGCACGCGATTTTACCTATGCAGTATATCATCCGGTAGATGAAGAAGCCGGATATAATGATGAAGTGATTACGGCACTCAAACGGCAGGGGTTTGTGAATATTGCGCCTGACGGAGAATATCCGCTGTATGCTGTGGATATGAAAGCGCCTGTTGTTATTTTCCGAGATGTAGAAACGACAATTAAAAATCCCTTTAATAAAAATCCCCGCGTACGGCAGGCTGTTAGCCGGGCACACCAGCAGCTGCTGGCTGTCCTGAATCGGCTGTATCCGGGAAAATTACTGTTGTCTTTTACGATGAGTGCTGTTCATCATAAAATTATTCACAAAGTAGCAGAAATTAACGGCGTTTCCATTGTAGAAGATAAAAAGAAGCGGCGCGGCCCGTATATGTCCGTGCCGTTTGGCAAAGCCTTAAGTGATGTCCTGGTGCCGAATACGGTGACGAAAAACCTGCATATTGACAAATATTTTGACCGCTGGGTCAAAGGATTTACGATTGCCGAATCACATCATTATTCTCCTGTTGAAAATCAGGTAAAAACGATAAAATCCTTTAACAGGCCAGTGATTCTTATTGATGACTTACTGCATAAAGGGCACCGTATGCGTATGCTGACACCGTATTTGCAGGAAAACGGCGTTGCCATAAAAAAAGTATTAGTAGGTGTGATGACAGGACAAGCAATGGATATGATGGCTGAAAAGCATATTCAGGCGGAAGGAGTCTATTTTCTGCCGACATTGGAGCTTTGGCTGAATGAAAGAGACTGCTATCCCTTTATTGGCGGCGACAGCATTGATAATGCGCACAATTACAGCGGCTATGACAGCAATCCGTCTGTTAATCTGGTGCTGCCGTATGTCAATCCGCAGTTTATTTGCCACGGCGACGTGCAGGCCAATTATTTATATTCTTTGACATGCCTGCAGAATGCGGCACAGATTATGCATACGCTGCAGGAAGTATATCAGGAAACGTATGAAAAACGGCTGACATTGAAACGCCTTGGTGAAGTAATTACGTATCCCCGTATACCGGATATTGATATAGGCGTCAAATTTGATGAAAATATGGATCCGACTCGCTTTATTGAAAATGATATAGAAAGGCTGGTGCGGCTGCAGTGGGGAGACAGTGCATTTCCGCATGCAGAAAGAGGAACAATGTTATGATTCAATATTTTATTCATGATTTACCGGAGGCAGTCGGTGTGACAGCCCCATTGCCATTGACGGCGTATAATCCATTAGGAAAAAAAACATACCGAGTTCATATTTTGGCATTAGGCGATGTGGGAACGACGATGCTTATTGGCTTGCGGCTGCTGGGAGCTGATGTAATCAGCCAAATCGGCATTTGTGATTTGAACGGCAAGAACACGCAGCGGCTGGAAATGGAAATCAACCAGGTGCGGTATCCGTTTGCCGGTTTTGTCGGCAGTGATATGCCGATGCTTCCGCCTGTAAAAATCGTGGAAGAGCCGCAGCTGTTTGACTGCGATGTGTTTGTTTTTTGTGCCAGCAAAGGCGTGCCGCCGCTGGGGACTGCCGGTGATGTGCGGATGGCGCAGTTGGAGGCAAATCGCGGTTTGGTTCAACATTTTGCAGTCTTGGCTAAAACGGCAGCATTCAAAGGTTTAGTCTGCATTGTATCAGATCCTGTCGATCCATTGTGCAAAGCGTTTTGGCAGGCGTCCGGACTGGCTCCTGCGCAGATTCAAGGATACGGGCTGGGCGTGATGAATGCCCGCGCGGCATATTACGCAGAACGAGATCCTGCATTTTCTTTGTATTTGTCAGAAGGCAGAGCCTTTGGCCCGCACGGCGATGATTTAGTGTTGGCAGACAGCATTATTGCATATCATGATGATATATCCAAAGCCTTGACGGAAAAGGTAATCCATGCCAATATGGCCGTACGCGAACTGGGATATAAGCCTTATATTGCACCGGCACTGTCTTCTGCGGCAATCTCTATTTTATTGACGCTGCGGCATCAATGGCATTATGGGTCGCTGTATTTTGGCGATGCAAAAAAAGGAGCGTTTTTTGGAATCAAAAATAGAATTAACGAACAAGGCGTGCTGTATGAAGATGTGGCTGTCTGCGCGCCGCTGTATGAACGGCTGAAGCGGTCTTATCTCCATCTGTGCCGCCTGCCGTAAGAAGGGAGCGGGGGCTATGCTTCATGTAGTAAAGATTGGCTGGACTGATTCTTCTGTTGCGCGCATACAGCAAGTTCTTGCCCATGCGCTGGAGGGACAGGCGTATACGCTGTATGAGAATGAAAGCGAATTTATTTCATTTTGCCGGCCCCGTTTGGCAGGTATGCCGTGGCAAGCCGTCTTTTTTGCCGTGGCACTGCCGCCGGGAGGCTGGAGCTGCTCCTATGTGCGGCTGATTTCCTGGCTGGCAGCCCACCCGCTGTGCCTGCAGGGCTGGTGCGGTGCCGTACTCATCGATGGACCTGGCGAGTGGTTTACAAAAAAAATAGGACGTGAACTGATTTTTTTAGCCAATCAGGCAGGCTGCGCGTTTCCCGGCAAGCCGTTGGTAGAGGCGACAGGGTCTTTGTATAATTTCAATACGCAGGCAAAAATTCAAGGCTTGACGAATTTGCAGGCCTACAAAGAAAGTGCGGCAAGACTGGTGCAAAAAGTCTGCTCGTTTGCAAAGACGGCACAGATAGCGGCAGTCAAGCCAATACGGCGTATTTTGGTGCTGCATGCAAGCAGCCGCAGGACGTCCAACACGCTGCTCTTGTGGGAAATGATTCGCCGTCATTTGCGTGGCGCTGTGGATGTAGAAGAAATATCGCTGCGCAACGGGGCTGTTATCGACTGCCGCGGCTGCAGCTATGAGGCCTGCCGTCATTTTGGCGAACAAGGGGAATGCTTTTACGGCGGCGTCATTGTGGAAAAAGTATATCCTGCTATTCGGGCAGCTGATGCGGTAATGCTCATTTGTCCTAATTATAATGATGCCGTAAGTGCTAATTTGACAGCATTTTTTAATCGTCTGACAGCGTTGTTTAGGCTGGAGTTTGATTCTTTTGCGCAGAAATACGTCTATGCCCTTGTCGTTTCGGGATACAGCGGCGGTGATATAGTGGCGGAACAAGTTATTGATGCCATGAACTGCAATAAAAACTTTAGCCTGCCGGGGCAGTTTGCCATGTTGGAAACAGCCAATGATCCGCAAAGTATTTTGCAGTGTGAGAACATTGAAAAAAGAGCCGCTCAGATGGCTGAACGGCTCTTGGGTAAGACAATATATACATGAAGGCAAATAAAAAAAGATGATTCGGTAAAGAATCATCTTTTTTTATATAGGATTAAACATCACGCTGTACTTTGCCGGAACGAAGGCAGCGAGTGCATACGTTAACACGTTTTACTTCGCCGTCTACGATAGCGCGTACTCTCTGGATATTCGGTTTCCAGGTTTTTTTCGTTTTTAAATGGGAATGGCTGACATTCATGCCGCTCATTGTTCCCTTACCGCAAATTTCGCAATAGTTTGCCATTGGTTACACCTCCCTGCACCATCTACAGTACAACATACAAATCTTATCATAAAAGATAGGGTAAATCAAGTTATATTTATAAAAAAGTCTACAAAATATGATACAATAAAAAAGAGAAAAATACAAGGAGTTTTTTTATGGATTGTTCAATTCGTCAATTAAAGGGCATCGGCGCGCGCAAAGAAGCGTTGTTTGCTCGTTTAGGGATTCATACGATTACCGATTTGCTGCAGTATTTTCCCAAAGAATATGAAGACCGCAGCCATATACAGCGAATTGCCGACGTTACGCTGCCGTCGCCGGTGCCGGTTTTGGTTTGCGGTACTGTGCGCAGCGTGCAGGAAATACGGCCGCGCCGCGGCATGACGCTGCTGAAAGTACTCCTAGCCGATGACAGCGGTGCCGTAGAAATGACATGGTTTAATCAGCCCTTTAAGAAAAAACTGTTTCAGCAGGGCATGACTGTTACGGCATTCGGCAAAATGGAATGGGCCTATGGCCGGCGGCAGATGAATGCCCCGGAAACAGAAGAAGGCGCTGCAGAAGGAAAAGGGCTGGTGCCTGTTTATGGCTTGACGGACGGCCTGCGGCAGAAGGACCTGCGCAAAGCAGTACAGGCGGCCTTGCAGGCGGCAGCGGCCAATCCTTCGCTGCTGCCTGGCTGGGACGGCGGACGAAAAGCCTGCCGTTCACGGCTGCAGACCGAGCAGGCCTATGCCTGGATGCATTTTCCGCCGTCGAGAACTTGCCAGCAACAGGCGAGAAAACAGCTGGCTTTTGAAGAACTGTTTGACATGCAGCTGGGGCTGCTGCTGCGCCGCCGCAAAGAAGGAAAACGGCAGGGCATCAAATGCGGGCCCAATGGAAAACTGCTGAAGCAGTTTGTTTCTCATCTTCCCTTTATACTGACGAAAGGCCAGGTACAGGCTTTTTTGGATATACAAAATGACATGGAAAGCGAAGTGCCCATGCAGCGGCTCGTACAAGGGGATGTCGGTTCGGGGAAAACCGTTGTAGCAGCGATGGCCTTGGCTAAGATAGTCGAAAATGGCTATCAAGGTGCCTTGATGGCACCAACAGAAATTTTGGCAGTGCAGCATTATGAAGAATTTGGCCGTTTATTTCATGATATGCCCGTCCGTATTGCCCTGCTGACCGGCAGAACCAGTGCTAAAGAACGGGGCATGCTGCTGGATGAATTGAAAAACGGCGCTATTCAAATTCTCATCGGGACGCATGCCTTGATTCAGGATGATGTGGTATTTCAGGAACTGGGACTGGTGATTACGGACGAACAGCACCGTTTTGGCGTCAAACAGCGCGCTGCCCTGCAGCACAAGGGCAAGGCGCCGCATACGCTGTTTATGACAGCGACGCCAATCCCGCGGACGCTGGCTCTTTCTGTGTACGGCGATTTGGATGTGTCGTCGATTCGGGACATGCCGCCGGGACGCAAAATTGTCAAAACCTATGCCGTAGGCGAGGCAATGCGGCAGCGGATTTACGTGTTTATGGAAAAACTGATGAAAGCAGGCCAGCAATGCTATGTTGTCTGTCCGTTGGTAGAAGAATCGGAAACTGTAGATTTGCAGGCTGCGACAGCGTTGTATGATGAGCTGCGGCTTAGCGTGTTCAAACAGCGGCGCTGCGGCCTTGTACACGGTAAGATGGCAGGCAAAGAGAAAGAAAAGGTGATGGAAGCCTTTCAAAACGGCGAAATCGACCTTCTCGTAGCGACCAGCGTCATTGAAGTTGGCGTCAATGTGCCCAACGCGACGCTCATGCTCATTGACGGCGCTGAACGGTTCGGCCTGGCCCAGCTGCACCAGCTGCGGGGACGCGTAGGCCGCGGCAGTCAGCAGGCTTACTGCATTTTGCTGGCCAAAGGCGGCAGTGAAGAAACGCGGCAGCGCCTGCAGTGGATGGAACAAATCCACGACGGTTTTGTGTTGTCGGAAAAAGATTTGCTGCTGCGCGGCGCCGGCAGGTTGTTTGGCTGTGCCCAGCATGGCCTGCCGGATTTAAAAGCGGCAGACATTGTACAGGATATTGATTTGCTGGTTGCGGCTCGAGACCGTGCAGCACAATATTTAAACACGATGGCAGATGAAACGCAAATTGCCAATGTGCTGCGGCAGCGGTTTGGAGAAAATTTTCAGGGTTTATGGAATAATTGACAGAAAATATTAGAAAAGTACGGCTGAAAATATGTACAGATTGCGATATATCCGTTATAATAGTTGGTAAGCTATTTAGGGCTCTTTCCCTATTTCTTATATTTTATAAACAGAGGTGCAAATATGAGATCTGATAAATTTGGTATGAGAGGTTTAACATTTGATGACGTATTGCTGGTACCGGCAAAATCTGACGTTTTGCCTGTAGACGTAGATGTATCAACCAATCTGACGAAAGATATCAAACTGAATATTCCTATTATGAGCTCCGGCATGGATACCGTTACGGAAGCTCCGATGGCCATTGCAATTGCCCGTGAAGGCGGCATTGGCGTCATTCATAAGAATATGTCTATTGCGGCACAGGCTCGTGAAGTAGACAAGGTAAAGCGCTCTGAACATGGTATTATTATCGATCCGATTTTCCTGCATCCGGACAACTTGCTGGCAGATGCCAACGAATTGATGGGCAAATACCGTATTTCCGGCGTGCCTATTGTCGTAGATGGAAAACTCGTAGGCATTATTACGAACCGTGATATGCGTTTTGAAGAAGATATGAGCCGTCGTATCGGCGATATCATGACAAAAGAAAATTTGGTTACGGCGCCTGTAGGCACCTCATTAGCAGACGCAAAAGCCATTTTGCGCCAGCATCGCATTGAAAAACTGCCCCTCGTAGACAACGAAGGCAATTTGAAAGGCCTTATTACGATTAAAGATATTGAAAAAGCTACTAAATATCCAAATTCTGCCAAAGATTCCAACGGCCGCCTGCTCGTAGCTGCTGCTGTCGGCGTTACTCACAACATGACAGATCGCTTGGATGCTCTTGTAGCAGCGAAAGTCGATGTCGTCGTTATTGATACGGCACATGGCCATTCCCAGGGCGTATTGAACACCTTGAAAGAAATCAAAAAAGCATATCCGCATCTGCCGGTTATCGCCGGCAACGTCGCAACGGGCGAAGCAACGGAAGCTTTAATTGAATGCGGCGTAGATGCTGTCAAAGTTGGTATTGGGCCTGGCTCTATCTGCACGACACGTATCATTGCCGGCATTGGCGTACCGCAGATTACAGCTGTATACGAATGCGCCAAAGTGGCACAGCGGTACGGCATTCCTATTATTGCTGACGGCGGCATCAAATATTCCGGCGATATGGCCAAAGCTATTGCAGCCGGCGGCAACGTAGTCATGATGGGCAACTTGTTGGCAGGTACGGAAGAAAGCCCGGGACAGACGGTTATTTATCAGGGCAGAAGCTACAAAGAATACCGCGGCATGGGTTCTTTGGCTGCTATGGAACAGGGCAGTAAAGACCGTTATTTCCAGGAAGATGCCAAGAAACTGGTTCCGGAAGGTATTGAAGGCCGTGTACCGTACAAAGGCCCGGCAGCTGATACGATTTTCCAGATGGTCGGCGGTTTGCGTGCATCCATGGGTTACTGCGGCTGCCACAATATTAAAGAAATGATTGAAAATACGCGGTTCATTCAAATTACAACAGCAGGTCTTCGTGAAAGCCATCCGCATGATGTCAATATCACGAAGGAAGCTCCGAACTACAGCGTAAACTAATCATACGCGGAGGATAATGGTGACTAATACAATAGATATCTTATCCATCCCGATTTGGAATGTCACGATGGAAGAAGCCGTTGCCGTCGCTTTCAAATGCATTGATGAAGGCCGGGCGGCATCCATTGCGACAGCAAATGCTGAAATGGTAATGCGTTCCCAATCTGATAAAGAGCTGGCAGGCATTCTGCAGCATGCCGATTTAGTCGTACCGGACGGTGCCGGCGTGCTGTGGGCTGCAGAACAGCAGGGAAAACGATTTAAACAGCGTGTAACAGGTGTTGATTTGGCGTGCAGTCTGCTTCGTGAAGCGGCGGCACGCCAAACGGCTGTTTATTTCTTTGGCGGCGCAGAAGGCGTAGCTCAAAAAGCTGCCGAAAATATCCAGCAGCAGGTAGGAAAGCTGAATGTGACAGGTACGCATTCAGGCTTTTTTACACCGGAAGAGGAAGGTAAGATTATTGAAGAAATCCGCTCCGGCGGTACGCAGATTTTATTGGTAGCCTTGGGCGTGCCAAAACAGGAAAAATGGATACATGACCATCTCTATGAATTGGGACCGTGTGTCTGCATGGGCGTAGGCGGTACGCTGGACGTGCTGTCCGGCAAAGCCTGCCGGGCACCGAAATGGATGCAGGAACATCGGCTGGAATGGCTGTATCGTTTGTTAAAAGAACCGACCCGCTTTAAACGGATGCTGGCTCTGCCTCAGTTTGTCGCAGCCGTCAAATGGGGAAAAGGTGTCAAGTGATTTGAGGTGAGGTCTTGAATAAACCCTTTATAATCGAAGATGGCTATATATTTATTGCCGTACCGGCACTGGCTGCTGCTGCGCTGGGATACTTTGTCAATGCCTATGCAGCGGTAATCCCGGCATTGCTGGCATTGTATTTTGCTTACTTTTTTAGAAATCCTCGTCGAACTATCCCGCAGGATGATACTGCGCTGGTCTCCCCGGCCGACGGTAAAGTCATGGCTATTGAAGACGTAGATGAAGATACCTATATGAACGGCAGATGCAGAAAAATAGTTATCTTTTTATCTGTATTTGACGTGCATGTCAATCGGGCACCGCTGGCAGGCACGATTAATTTTCAACAGTATACGTGCGGCCGTTTCCGCCCGGCATATAAAGATGGTGTAGGGTATGAAAATGAACGCTATTCCATAGGAATTGAAAATGATAAAACGCATATTTTGGTTACGGTCATTGCCGGCATTCTGGCGCGGCGTATTGTGTCCTGGGTCACGTTGGGGGATACCCTTTCTCATGGGCAGCTCTATGGCATGATCAAATTCGGTTCTTGTGCAGAAGTATATGTCCATGATGATGTAGAAATTACCGTTGAAAAAGGACAATATGTACGGGGCGGCGAAACTATCATTGGGAGGATTGTCAAATGAAAAATATAATACCCTGCTTATTTACGGCAGGCAATTTGGGCTTTGGCGTATTGAGCATGATTATGACGCTTCACGGCATGTTTGCCTGGGCCGGCATCTGCATTTTGCTGGCTATGGCCTGCGATGCTTGTGACGGCCGTACAGCCCGTGCATTGGGAGTTGCCGGCGAATTTGGCAAAGAACTGGATTCTTTGTCAGATGTCGTATCCTTTGGCGCGGCTTCAGCATTTTTGATTTACACGTATGTTTTGCAGGATTTGGGCTGGATTGGTGCCGTTCCGGCTGTTGTTTACGCAGCGCTCGGCGGCGTCCGCTTGGCCCGCTTCAACTTAAACACGACAGTGATTCATGGTTATTTTCAGGGCATGCCGATTCCAAACGGCGGCTGCCTGATTGCTACGTATGTCATTGCCAGTGAAATTGCAGGCACGCATGCGCTGCTGCCAGCATGGCTTATTGGTATTATCGTTATTGCATTAGGGTATCACCTGGTCAGCAAAGTTCATAATCCTGATTTTAAAGGAGCCAGCCCGGATGTGCTCCATAAAGCAGCATTAGCAGTTGCTGTTGTGTTTGGGCTTTTGGTACTGTATTTTATTGATTGGCATTTGATTATTACGATGCCTTTCCTGCTGTATATCGTATTTGGCTTGGTCAATACGGCAATGAACGCTGCTCACTAGACATATAGGGAGATTCATGTATGGAACATGTATTGGATATCATCATGATACCCGTTCAAGTAATCATTGTTTTTTATACATTGTATTACTTCATCTTGGCTATGTTTGGCCTTATTAAGCGAAGAGAAAAAATAACCGCTGCGCCTAAAAACACCTTTGCAGCTGTCATATGCGCGCATAATGAAGAAGCTGTCGTCGGGCAGCTGATTGATAATCTCAAAGAACTGCACTATCCCAAAGATATGTATGATGTGTATGTCGTAGCCGACAACTGTACTGACCAGACGGCTGAAATCTGTCGGCAGCACGGTGCGATTGTCAAAGTGCGGACCAACACGAAAGAAGTTGGCAAAGGCTATGCGCTGGATTGGATGTTTTCGCAGATGCTGGCACAGGAAAAACAGTACGATGCTTTTGTCGTTTTCGATGCCGATAATTTGGTGCATCCTGAATTTTTGCGTGAAATGAATAATCATCTTTGCAAAGGCGAAAAGGTTATTCAAGGGTATATGGATGCTAAAAATCCAACGGATACTTGGATTGCCGGCACCTTTGCCATTGCGTTTTGGCTGATTAACCACATGTGGCATTTGGCTAAATACAATATTGGCTTATCGACGGCTTTGGGCGGCACAGGCATGTGCATTGCCACGGAGATTGTCCGCAAATACGGCTGGGGCTGTGACTGCCTGACAGAAGACATGGAATTTTCCATGAAAGTCTTGTTGGAAGGCGTGCGCACCTGCTGGGCTCATGATGCGATTATTTATGATGAAAAGGCGCTGGGATTCATGCAGTCGTGCCGTCAGCGAAAACGCTGGGCCCAAGGGCAGTGTGACTGCGGTGAACGATTTATTCCCAAATTGTTTGCCCGCGGCATCAAAACAGGAAACATCCGCATGCTTGACGGGATTATTACGCTGTCACAGCCGTTTTTTATGATGATGTCCACGATCTATGCTGTCATGGCGTATATCAATTCGTATATTCCGTTATACACGAATATTTTGTATCAGATTGTACCGGTACAAATGTGGACCGTTATCGGCGTCGGACAGTACCTGATTCCGATTATTGTTTTGCTGCAAATCAAGGTTCCCCTTAAATCCTGGGCGTATTTGATTGTCTATCCTTTGTTTATGTACAGTTGGATTCCTGTCAATTTTCTGGGATTTAAAGACCGTCATAAAATGAAATGGAGCCATACCGTGCATACGCGGGCAGTTTCTTATGACAATGCGGCTTTGCTTCGTAAGGAGAATAAAAAATAGATGCATATTTTACTAACCAATGATGACGGTGTACGGGCACAGGGACTGCAGATACTCAAACGTGAACTGGCTGCCTGCGGGCATCGGCTGACAATTGCAGCCCCCAATGGACAGCGCAGTGCTGCATCTCATTCCATGTCGATTAATAAGCCGTTATATTGCCGGGAAATAGCACAGGACGATGCACAGATTCGTGAAATCGCCATATCCGGCACGCCTGTGGACTGTGTTAAAATGGCCATGGAATATTTTTTGCGCGGCGATCGGCCGCAGCTGCTTATTTCCGGCATCAACAACGGCTATAATCTGGGCAGCGACGTTTTATACTCCGGTACCGTTTCGGCTGCGATGGAAGGGCCGTATTACCAAATACCGGCTATCGCTGCGTCGATGTATCCCATGGATGCAGAACGCTGCGCCCAGACTGCGCGGCTGATACAGCAGTTGATAGAAAAAGTAATCATCAAAGGAAAATTCCCTGGCATACTCAATGTCAACGTACCGCCGGAAGGCGAAATTTCGCTGGGCAATATTCGTGTAGTGCCGCAGACAGTTCAGATTTATCACAATGTCATTGAACCGCGGCAAGACAAAGACGGCAGTATTTGCTATCATATTGTCGGTGATATTGATATGGACGGTGCGCCGGACAACAGCGACGTGGCAGCTGTTCGGCATGGCCACATTGCCATTACGCCGCTGAAATGGCAGCAGACTGCGATGGCGGCGATTGATGATATAAAATTTTGTTTATAGTATGAAGAAGTGATTCATGCTGCAGCTGTGCTGTGCGTGAGTCACTTTTTTTTGCAGGATTAAAAATTTTTAAATTTTTATGTATACTTTGCTTTTTCATATAATTTATTGAAAAAGAAACAAAATTTAAAATAATTTTACAAATACTCTCGTAACATCTTTATAAATTTTTGCATTCACTGTGTGCAAATGTCCATTCATAATACATTTTTGTAAGAAAGGGGGTTGCAAAATAGAAAAAGATAGCGTATAATTCCAATCAAATCACATAGCAAGTGGACGAAGTACATGGGAGAAGGTCAGATGACCTACCGAAGGAGTCAAACTCTCAGGTGCCCAGTGGGCAGGACCGTGTACAGACACGACTCTGGAGAGTCCCTAATCGGGCGCCGAAGGTGCAAGGATGAGAAATTTCTTTCCCAATCTCTCAGGCAAAAGGACAGAGGATAGCATCGATATAATTCTTTATTTGGTATGCTGTTTTTGATGACCTATCTTCAGAGGATATGCTGATGATAGGTCTTTTTGTATTTATTTATATGTATACAGTGTAAAGGGGTAGGGAATTATGTTGGAAACGTTGAATGCGATTGACAGTTTTGTATGGGGACCGCCGTTATTGGTATTGTTGATTGGGACTGGCTTAATGCTGACAGTTCGTTTGCATTTGCTGCAGGTATTTAGACTGCCGCGGGCATTAAAACTTATTTTTACAGCGAAAAACCAGGGTGACGGTGATGTAGACAGCTTCAAAGCACTCTGTACCGCATTGGCTGCTACCGTAGGTACCGGCAACATTGTCGGTGTTGCGACAGCGATTCACGCTGGCGGCCCCGGTGCCATCTTTTGGATGTGGATGGCAGCTTTTGTCGGCATGGCTACTAAATATGCCGAAGGCTGCTTGGCAGTCAAATACCGCACGGTAGATAAGAACGGCGATATTTCCGGCGGGCCAATGTATTATATTGAAAATGGCTTGGGCAAAAAATTTAAGCCGCTGGCATTCTTGTTTGCTTTCTTTGGCGTTCTCGTTGCTTTCTTTGGCATTGGTACGTTTGCACAGGTCAATTCCATCGTAGAAATTATGAATCTGGCAACTAACGTGCCTGTTGAATATACGGCTGTTGTCCTGACGATTGTTGTCGCAGCCGTTACGATTGGCGGTTTGCAGTCTATTTCCAAAGTAGCTTCCAAAATCGTTCCGGCAATGGCGATTGTCTATGTGATTTCTACAGTAGGCTTTTTGATTGCGTTTTATGATAGAGTACCGGCAGCTATTGAACAGATTATTGTTTGTGCATTTACGCCGACTGCTGCTGCTGGCGGCTTTTTGGGAGCTACAGTTCTCATGGCAATGCGCAATGGTGTTGCGCGCGGCGTATTCTCCAACGAATCCGGTTTGGGCAGTGCACCGATTGTAGCAGCTGCTGCCAAAACTAAATGGCCGGCTGAACAAGGATTGATTTCTATGACCGGTACATTTATTGATACGATTATTATCTGCACATTGACAGGATTGGTTATTGTAGTCAGCGGTGCCTGGACGGGGGATTTGAACGGTGCAGCTTTGACAAACTCGGCATTCCTGCAGGCATATCCGGCTTGGGGAAGCATGATTCTCTGCATTGGCTTGACATTATTTGCCTTTACGACTATTCTTGGCTGGAACTATTACGGTGAACGCTGCGTAGAATATCTCGTCGGCGTCAAAGGCATTATGCCGTACCGTGTGATTTTTATCGTTCTCGTTGCCTGCGGCGCATTCATTAAATTGGATGTCATCTGGGTATTGGCTGATATTGTAAATGGCTTGATGGCGATTCCAAACTTGATTGCCCTCATTGGCCTGAGCGGTGTCGTCGTAGCAGAAACGAAAAAATATTATGCACATTTGCAGGAAACAAAAGCATCTGAAACCGTAGAAGAAAAAGTGACAGCAGGTCACTAGATAGGGGATTACAGGGGACTGTACGATATAGTATAAAAAAGCCGTCGTATGAATGGGTTGTCATACGGCGGCTTTTGTGTGTCTGGCTAACTAAAAACGGACACGAAAAGTTATTGCAGGCTGGTATAAATTTTTTCTAGGTTTTCTGCCATGCGGTCAAGATAAGAGGCATTGCCTTCACCGCTTTCCAGCGTGTGAATAGATTGGACGCTGGCGCCTACTTCATGGGCTAGTGTCTGCGAAGTCTTAGGGCTGACCATGTCTTCCGTAAAAATCGTTTTCACATGATGCGCTTTGCAGTATTCGACGAGCTTGGCCATCTGCTGTGTACTTGGCTCACCGCCGGCAAAAACAGATTCTACGCTGTTCTGGTTTAGATGGAAATCCCGGCAGAGATAGGCAAAGGCGGCATGGCCAGTGACGAACTGTGTGTTGGGAATAGAAGCAAACTTTTCCTGATATGCATCTAAAAGCTGCTGTAACTGAGCCTTGTAAGCGGCGGCATTTTGCTGATACAAGTCCGCATGCTCTGGATCGGCCTTCGAAAAGGCATCGGCAATGTTTTGTACTTCTATCTGCGCGCAGGAAAGGCTGAGCCAACAGTGCGGGTCTTGCGCATGGTGGTCATTATGGCCGTGATGATGCAGCAGAGAATCTTTTTCCGTTTCCAGTGAAATAGGCGGTACGCCTTGAGAGGCATCTACAGCAATCATGCTATCATTTTCAACGACTTCGATAGCCTTGGCAGCCCAGGGTTCCATACCTAAACCGTTATAAATAAATACATCGGCATGGCTTAACGCTTTCAGGCTTTTGGTCGTAGGCTGAAAATCATGCGGTTCTGTCCCGTCTGGAATCAGAGTGACAACGGTTATGTTATCCTTGCCGACTGCTTCGGCAAATTCTTTCATGGCATTAAACGAAACGACGACTTTTAGCTTGCCGTCTTGAGAGTTTATATCTGTTTCATCAGTGCGGGACGAACAGCCTGTCAGCAGAAACAGTGAAAGGATGCACAGCAGTGCAGCTTTCAACCATTTTTTCATAAGATAGTTCCTCCTCGTAGAAAGTGAATGCAAATTATTTGCATTTGCGTTACAAAGCATATCATAGCACTGCCGGTTATATCTGTCAACTAAATGCAAATGCCTTGCATTTTCTTTTGTGAGTACGTATAATAAGAGGCGTATTTATTTTTATCACTATACAGGAAAAGGAGTCATTATGATACAGATAGAACATGTTTCCTTTGCCTATGAACATGGCCCGTATTTGCTGCAGGATGTCAATATGACCATTGCGGACGGCGATTATATTTCGATTGTCGGCGAAAATGGCAGCGGCAAGAGTACGCTTATTAAACTGATTTTGGGGTTATTGTCACCAAGCAAAGGGAAAATTACAGATACGTTCAGACAGAGAGCGTATGTGCCGCAGCGGTTTGAAACGTTGAACCAATTTCCCATTACCGTATATGAAGTATTAAATTGCCAGCGTCATATATTGGGACTCAAAGATAAAGCCATTATCCGGGATTCGCTGGAAAAAATGGGTGTCTATGAATTGCGCGATCAGCTCATTGGCAACCTGTCCGGCGGACAATGCCAAAAAGTATTGATAGCGCGCGCTTTGATGGGCAGGCCGGACTTGCTTATTTTTGATGAACCTTCAACGGGAATTGACGTAAAAAGTCAAATGGAACTATATCCGTTTATCAAAACATTAAATCAGCAGCACGGCGTGACTGTCGTTACGGTAGAACATAATTTGAAATTTGCCGTGCATAATTCAACAAAAATGTTTCATGTCGTAGGCGGACAGGGACATTTTTGTTCACCGCAAGATTACATTCAAGAATACGTATCAGATAATATGGGAGGTGACGCCTGATGTTTGAATATGCGTTTATACAAAACGCGTTTATCGTCGCGGTGCTGATTTCCCTGGTCTGCCCGCTGATTGGCATGTTTTTAGTGCTGCGGCGGTATTCTATGATTGGTGATGCCTTGGCTCACGCGTCACTTGCCGGTGTGGCAGTCGGCCTGCTGCTGGATATCAACCCGATTCTCAGTGCTTTTGGCCTGACTTCTGTCTTTGGCGTCTTGATTGAAGTCCTGCGGCAGCGGTTCCGCCGCTATGCCGAACTTATTTTGGTTATCATTTTGGCAATTTCCGTCGGGATTGCGATTACCATTATGAGTGCTGGACTGGTTCATGCCAATGTTGAATCGTTTTTGTTTGGCAGTATGCTGACCGTTACCAAAGAAGATGTCTGGTCTGTCGTCGCGCTGAGCATCATTTCTCTGCTGACGATTATCAAACTGTATCCGCAGCTGGTCATGCTGACTTTTGATGAAGATGGTGCCAAAATTTCCGGCGTGAAGACCAAGCTCATTAATTATATTTTTGCCGTTCTCGTAGCAGCAACCATTTCAGTTGCTATCCGCATTGTGGGTATTTTAGTTATCAGTTCTCTGATTGCCCTGCCTGTAGCGACGGCATTACAGCTGCAAAAAGGATTTCGCCGAACTTTAGAGTTGTCTGTGCTGTTTGGCTTTTTGGACATTATCATCAGTTTGTTTATTTCATTTTGGGTTGATGCTGCTCCTGGTGGGATAACAGCAATTATATCAGTGATTATGCTTTTATTAGTTATTGCGTATAAAGAAACGGCTGCCTGCGGAGGACGACGGATATGAGTGAAAAAACAGATTTTGGTGCCTATTTGCATCGCTGCGGCATGAAGCATACCAAAGCCCGCAGCGAAATACTGCGAATGCTGATTGCGAAAGCCAGCGTACTGACGCCGGATGATATTTATCAAGAACTGCTGCAACAGGGAGAAAAAATTAATGTATCTACGATTTACCGTATTTTGGAACTGTTTACCGCTAAGGGACTGACGGAAAAAAACTATCTGCCTGATATTCGCAAATACGGATTTTCCTTACGTTCTGTAGGACATCAACATCGCTTAATCTGCCTGTGTTGCCACAAAATTGTAGAATTGCCTCATTGCCCGCTGACTGCGTTTGAACAGGAAGTTACCAAAGAAACACAGTTTGAAGTCGTAGGACATCAGCTGGAACTGTACGGCTACTGCCCGGATTGCAAGAAAAAACGGCAGGATGCACGGCATATATAAAGGAGTGTTACCGATGAATCTGCATACAGATTGGCTGCAGCGGGCAAAAGAAAAACGCCTGCAGCGGTCCCTTAATCTTTCTATCTTTTGTCAATCCTTGGGGGATACCGAAGCCTTTATGGACAACGATCGCTGCATGCCGTCGGCAAGCCTGATTAAAATACCGATTATGATTCAGGCCTTTCGCCAGGCCGGCAGCGGCAGGCTCTCTTTTGATACCATACTGCCGCTGCAGCATCCTGTAGACGGCGGCTCCTTTGGCGAAAAGCCGGAAGGAACGCCGGTTGCTATGCGGGAATTGGTACAGCACATGATCGTAGAAAGCGACAATACCTGCACCAATATGCTCATTGATTTGCTGGGGATGGAGGCAATCAATGAAGAAATTTCCCGGCAGGGCATGACGCAAACGATACTGCAGCGAAAAATGATGGATTTTGATGCGGCGAAAGCTGGGCGGGAAAATAAAACGACACCCAGTGACATGGGACATGTCCTCTTGCAGCTGGCTCAAGGCCGTTGTTTGGGACAACAGGAAGATGCTGTCATGCGGCAGATTCTTTCCCAGCAGGAAGATAATTGCATCCTGCCGGCACAAATTCCGCATACAGTCCGCGTAGACCACAAAACAGGCGAGCTGGATGGTCTGTACCACGACTGCGGTATTGTTTGGAAAGAAAAGGCACCGTATGTCTGCTGCCTGATGGCGGACGGCATTGCCGATGAAGCCCAGGCTCTTTCCGACTTGTCCTATTTGGCAAGGGATATATACGATAGAATGTAATATATGTATATAAAGATATATATAAAAAGATGAAAGAAAAGGACTGTAATACCATGAGAAGTTTTGAGCTCATGTATTACAGTCCCTTTACTATACTATGCTGCATGCCTAGTTTGCCGCATTACCCATTATGTTCTTCAAACGCCAAACAAAAAACTTTTGGAAGAAGGACAGAGAACACGATGGCAAAAACAGTATGTCACGGTTTCTGACTAGCTTTTATGCAAATGGTTAGCGAACGTATTTCACAAAGTCTGCTTTGCGCGGTTTGGGTGCAGCAGCCGGCTTAGCGGCATAGCCGACGATACAGTGGCCGATGCCGACCAGGTTTTCCGGCAGACCCCATTTTTGGAGCAGTGCTTTGCCTTCCGGTGATTCAAATTCTTCTTTGGCTCGGTTAATCCAGCAGGAACCCAGCCCCAGCGAAGCGGCAGCATTCATCAGATTGCCCATGACCAGGCAGCCGTCAGCCCAGTAATTGGCTGGAGAAATGTGCGGGTCAGACAAGACGACGATAATCGTAGGCGCCCCGTACATCGGGTCACCGTCAGTCCCCAAAATCTTGGCATTCATCGCCGACAGCTGGGCGATGGTTGCTTTATCCTGCACGACAACCATCGTTACAGGCTGCAGGCTGTGACCGCTGGCAGCATATTCCCCGGCTTTCAAAATCAGCTGCAAATCTTCTTCTGAAATCTGTTGGCTCGTATAGCTGCGGATGCTGCGGCGAGTTAGTAATGTTTGTATTGTTTCATTCATTGCACGTCACTCCTTTGCGGTTTGACAGAAGATATAATATAAAAAATCATTATATTACGTATTATAGCATATTGACGGTTATACTGAAAAAATAAAAATGCGGATGAGTGAAAATGACGGCGGAACGTGTATTTTTTCTTGCCAATTTGATGATAAAATGCTATTATCTTACTTGTAGAAAACTCAAAACGGGTTTTAAGTTTTCTTACAGTTTTTTAACAATTACAGACGCTCATTTTACTTTACGATAGAGTGTGGTATAGTAAAATAGAGGCAAAAAGAAGCTTGGGAGGAGTGGTGGTCTGTGCAGCATGTATTGGAAAAAATAGGCGGCTTTACACTTCATATATTTGAAGAAATCGGCGTCCTTTCCATTTTGTTCATGCAGACACTGCGGCAGCTTCCCAAGATTCAGCGTCGCTTGACAGTGAATCAGATGGCACATCTCGGCGTCAATTCCCTGCCGATTGTCAGCCTGACCCTGCTCTTTGCCGGTATGGTCATGACGCTGCAGATTGTCGATATTCTGCTTCGTTACGGCGCACAGTCTACTTTGGGCGGCATCATGTCCATCGCTATGGGACGGGAATTAGGCCCGATTTTGACTGGCGTAGTTGTGGCAGGACGAGTGGGTGCGGCTATGACGGCTGAACTGGGAACGATGAAAGTTACCGAGCAGATTGATGCCCTGCGCTGCATGGCAGTCAATCCCGTCGCGTATTTGGTAGTGCCCCGCTTTGCGGCCTGTGTCATCATGGTGCCCATCCTGGCATTTTATGGCTACCTGATTGGAACGGCCGGCGGCTATGCGGTCGCCATTTTTGGTGCCGGATTGACACACTTTGCGTATATCAACTCTATTGAGTTGTTTACGGCTGTCAGTGATGTCGTCTACGGCTTAATCAAAGCCATGTTTTTTGGCGGCATTATTGCCTTGATTGCCTGCTACGAAGGCATGCACGCTAAAAGCGGCGCAGAAGGCGTCGGACAGGCGACGACGCGCTCTGTAGTAACCTCTATTATTTTTATTTTTATCTGTAATTATTTATTATCCGTTATTTTATACTAGGAGAGCCTATGATTCGTTTGCGTGATGTGACCGTCGCATATGGAGAACGCGTGGTGCTCGATCACATTGATTTAGATATTTATGATGGCGAGACATTGGCGATACTGGGGGCGAGCGGCTCCGGCAAAAGTACAATACTGCGACTGATTATTGGCCTGCAAAAGCCGACAAGCGGCAGTATTTGGATTCATGGAGAAGACATTACGCAATATACGGAAGAAGAAATGGATGAAGTGCGGCGTCAGATGGGCATGGTGTTTCAGTACTCTGCCTTGTTTGATTCCATGACAGTCGGTGAGAATGTAGCCTTTGGCCCGCGTCAGCGCACCAAATATACAGAAGATAAGATACAGGCGATTGTCAAAGATAAACTGCATCTGGTCGGCTTGGACGGCATCGAGCAAATGATGCCCAATGACTTGTCCGGCGGCATGAAAAAACGAGTCAGTCTGGCGCGTGCGATTGCGCTGGATCCCAAAGTGATTTTGTACGACGAACCGACAGCCGGGCTGGACCCGCTGCGGTGCCGGGACATCAATCACCTGATTGTCAGCATGCAGCGTCATCTTCAGGCGACGTCCGTTCTCGTGACGCATGATATGACATCCGCTTTTGCCGTGGCGGACAGGATGGCTTTTTTACAGGACGGCCGGTTCCGTCTTATTGCTTCCAAAGAGGAATTCAAACACACGCAGGACCAGGAAGTACAGCAGTTTATTCATGGCGGCGAACTTCCCGGAGAAAGAGAGACAGCAATATGATGAAATGGAGTACAGAAGCAAAAGTTGGGTTTGTCACCTTGCTTGCTATCCTTCTTTTCACAGGTGTAGTCCTCAGCTTGGCGCATGTAGAGATTTTTGGCAAACCGGGCTTTCAAGTCCATACGGTATTTAAAGATGCCAACGGCCTGCAAAAAGGAAATTCCGTGCGCTATGTAGGCGTTACTGTCGGTAAGGTCGAAAAAGTCACGCCGTCACGCGATGGCGTCGATGTGCTGATGCGTTTGGACAAAGGCATAGAAGTGCCGCGGGACTCCAAAGTATCTATTACGACAGACGGCCTGCTGGGGGAAAAAATCGTAGCCATTACGCCGGGAAAAGATAAAAATCATATATTGGCAGACGGCGATACGATTGACGGCAACACAGGACAGACCATGGATGATGTCATGGACAATGCCAATACGCTGATCAACGGCGCCAACGATATGGTCAAAAATATCAATGCCGTTATTGGCGATGCCAAGACGCAGAACGCTATGCGCGGCACCATTCAGAACATCGAGAATATTACAGGCAAAACCAGCGGCATGATGGATGCCAATGCCGGCAATATTCAGCAGATGACAGCTAACATGGCAGCGATTACTTCGCAGATGAATGAATCCATGCAGCGCATTGACGGCGATGGCAGTACATCTGAAAATGTACGGCAAATGGCAGCGAATATGAAACAAATTACAGACCGCTTTGACCGCGTGGCTCATTCGATGGAAGATATGACGACAGACCCGCAGAGCAAGGCAGATATCCAAACGACCCTGCACAACACGGCGGCGATTACGACGAAAGTCAATAAAATCCTCGGCGGCGGCAGCAGCATCAAAATGCAGGGCGAAGGCGGGCTGTTGTATAATGATACAAAAGGGAAGACAGGTGCCCATGTAAATTTTAGGGTGTACCGTGACAATAATTTTGCTCAAATAGGAGCAGAACAGATTGGAAACGGTACGGGGCTCAATTTGCAGTACGGCCGCCGCGGCTCACTGTTTGACTGCCGCGCAGGCCTTATCAACGGCGATTTAGGTGCTGGCGTGGACTTTTTCCATGACGGACCGTTTCGCCTCAGCTTGGAAGGGTACGACCCCAATGATTGGCGGTACCGCATTAAGGCACAGTACCGCGTGATGCCTGACGTATATTTGTTTGGGCAGTTTACCCATCCGTTCAGTCGAGGGGATGGCGGTAATTATTATGGTATTAACTATGTATTTTAGAATACAATTTTAAGATATACAGCAAGACGATAGAATAGACTAATGATGGGGGTACCCAAGATGAACAAGAAGTTGTACAGAAACATACTCATCGCCATGATGGTTTCAACATTAGGAACAGCAGCCGTATCTGCGGCAGATGCTGTAGTTCCTGTAGATTTGGCACGCGTAGAAGCACAGACAGCCAGCACGCCGAAAAAAGCAAAAGCTGTCAAACAAACAAAGAAAGCCAATGTAAAACCGGTTGTACAGGCGGCGCAGACCGTGCGGCCCGTCGATATTACGCCGGAACTGCGTGAAGAATTGGCACAGCAGATTGCCGAAACGACAGCACAGCATGCAGAAAAAGCAGCAGCTCAGCGCGCTAAGACGAACGAAATCGACCCGGTAATTACCGTCGGCCGCGTATCGCCCAATCAGGCTGTCGATCTGACACTGCCCAAGACCGTGCAGATGGCCTTGGATTACAACCGTGACATCAAAATGGCCGGTTATGATTTGAAGAGCGCAGAATACGCTATTAATGAAGCTAAAGCCGGTAAAATGCCGAGCGTAAGCTATTCGTTTGATGCCAAACATACCAGCAAAACTTCTATGGGCAGTGACCATAATAGCTTTGGCAACGGCGTTAACGTTAACTTGCCGATTTATACAGGCGGTAAAGTCGAAGGGGCGATTGCTTCGGCAAAACTGGGCAAAACCTCAGCGCAGGAAGAAGTACTTCGCACGGAACAAGCTACGAAACTGGCAGCTGTCCAAGGCTATTTCGATTTGTTGATGAAAGAACAAAAGCGGGACGTTGCCAATGAAGCCGTTACCAACTATCAAGCCCATTTGGACAATGCGACAGCGCAGTACAATGTTGGTACAGTAGCTAAAATTGATGTCTTGTCTTCCGGTGTAGACTTAGCCAATGCCAAATCCAACGCCGTAGCAGCCAGCAATGATGTTGCCAATGCAGAAGCGAGCCTGAACAACATCTTGGGACTGCCATTACAAACGAAACTCGTCTTAGCAGATCACAAACTTCCTTTTGACCAGTACAACATTTCACTGCAGGAAGCCCTGGACTATGCCATGAAGTATCGCCCGGAAGTACTGCAGGCAGCCTTGGGTGTACAGCAGGCCGAAGAACAGATTACGATTGACAATGCCGGCAACAAGCCGACTGTATCTGTGAGTGCCGGTCAAAACTGGGCTGATTCGTCTTTCCCAGGCACCAGCAATAACAAAGGCTGGAACGTAGCCGGCGGTGTAACCTTTAAATTCTTCGATGGCGGTGCCACCAATGCCAAAGTGGCTCAAGCTAAACAAGCCTTGCTGAAAGCCCGCGAAACAGAACAAAAAACACGGGAAACTGTACAGCTGGCAGTTAAACAGGCGTACCTCAACATTCAGGCAGCTGCCCAGTCTGTTGAAGCGACGAGAGCCGCTGTAGACCAAGCAGAAGAAAGCTTTAAAATCGCCCGCGTCCGCTATCAGGCAGGCGTCGGCACCAATACAGACGTACTGGATGCGCAGTATAAACTGAATGCGACAAAGAACAATCATATCGAAGCCCTGTACAACTACAATGTCGGCATTGCACAGTTGGAACAAGCCATGGGCGTCGACGTTCGTTCCGGTGTCGTACATCCGTCATTGACAGGAAAGTAAGTTATAAAAAGTATATAAGCAGAGTGCAGGGAATCGTCCCTGCACTCTTTTTTTTAGTAAACGTGTCCATTTACATTGACGTATGTACTTTTTTTCTGTGCGGCAAGAATACAGGGACGGTTCCCTGCGGCCTCGTATATGTTCATTCTTTTTCGTGCCGCCGAAAAAGAACGAACCAAGAAAAAGGCGGCCGCCCGAAACTCCCATTCCTTTGAGAATGCCTGTCATGGCTAAAT